>Ga0105250_10000022_pt1 | contig 231610 bp, 205 predicted proteins | sample KBSS54metaG_FD_80425 | JGI IMG/M metagenome (GOLD analysis project Ga0105250, IMG submission 80425) | Switchgrass rhizosphere microbial communities from Kellogg Biological Station, Michigan, USA - KBS S5-4 metaG | ecosystem: Host-associated > Plants > Roots > Rhizosphere > Soil | place...
CGCAACTGCATTGCAACGCTATCCACACGAGTTTTCCGGCGGACAACGCCAACGCATCGCGATTGCACGTTGTCTGGTGATTCAACCCGAAGTGTTGATTCTCGACGAAGCCGTATCGGCGCTGGATGTATCGGTGCAAGCGCAGGTGCTCAATCTGCTACAGGATTTGCAGGATGAATTCGGCCTGTCATACATCTTCATTTCGCATGACCTGAGTGTGGTGAAACACATCTCCGACCGCGTGCTGGTCATGCAGGAAGGCAAGGTGGTGGAAACGGCAGATTCCGATGAGCTGTATCGCGCGCCGAAAACCGATTACACGCGAGCGTTGCTGGCGGCGATACCAGGTCAACTTTAGCAATAATTTGGCCGGTTTGCCGGACACTTCGACAGGCTCAGCGACCGGAATGCAGCTCCGGTCGCTGAGCCTGTCGAAGCGCCTTAAGAATTGCTGCCAACTCAACACATCAAATTTTGCGACCAAGAATAAGCAAATCCCGTTCCACCCCATTCAACAACGCCACACCAGGCAGATGTGCCCAGCGTCTGAAGCCAAATTTCTCGAACAACTGTAGGCTCGGTTGATTGTGCGCAAAGATGAAGCCCAGCAAGGTATCGACGCCGAGGTGCGGTGCATGTGCGATCGCTTGTGTCAGCAAGTAATTGGCCAAGCCGCGGCGTTGTTGTTCGGCATGCACGTAGATGCTTAGTTCAGCGGTCTTGTCGTAGGCGGGCCGGCCATAGAACGATGAGAAGCTCAGCCACGCGGTAATACGTCCTTCGGTTTCGCACACCCATAATGGTCTTCGATCCGGTTGATGTTCATGAAACCACGGCTCGCGACTTGCCACCGATACGGGTTCCGTATCGGCAGTAACCATGTAACTGGGCACGGTATCGTTATAGATGCTGACGATCTGTGGCAGATCACCAAGTCGCGCCAGACGATGAGTGAATTGCTGCATAAAAGTAACCGTCAGAACGCATAGCGTGGCTGATTAGCTGCCTTCGCTCGCCGCTTCCTCCGCCTCTTCCTTGGCGCGCTGGGCGATTTTGTCCTTGAGGAAAATGCGCGAGAAGATGATGCCGAGTTCGTACAGCAAGTACATGGGGCCGGCCATCAGTGACTGCGACAGCGGATCGGTGGTGGGCGTGAGCACGGCGGCGATGATGAACACCACGATCAACACATAGCCGCGATTCTCGGTGAGCTGGCGCAGTTTAATCAGGCCGGTCCACACCAGCAGAAAGGTGGCGATGGGAATTTCGAACGACGCGCCGAATGCGAAGATCAGCATCGCGGCGAAATCCATGTACAGCGTCATGTCCGGCATCATGACAATGCCGGTGGGCAACGCAGTAGTGAGAAAGCCGAACATCACCGGGAACACGGCGAAGTAAGCGAACGCCGCGCCGCAGTAAAACAGCACGATGCTGGAAACGATGAGCGGCACCGCAAAACGTTTTTCATGTTTGTACAAACCCGGCGAGACGAACGCCCAGAGCTGGAACAACACGTAAGGCATGCTGATGAACAAGGCCACCAGCGCGGAGAGTTTCAGCGGCGCCATCAGCGGTGCAGTGAGGCTGGTGGAAATCATCGACGTGCCTTTCGGCAACTTGTCGAGCAGCGGCTGCGCAATCGCGGTGAATAAATCGTTCTGGAAATACGCGCAGGGCAGGAACACCACAAGCACGACGATTACGGCACGCAGCAGGCGATCACGCAGTTCCAGCAGGTGCGAAATCAATGAGCCTTCGGCGAGAGATTCCTGATCGTTCTGCTCAGTCATTTGACGTGATCTGTCGCCGCTTCGGGAGTGCCGGTGGTGGTTACTGCGGCAGGCGCGGGCACTGATTCAACTTTCACTTCAGCAGTTGCTGCAAAGCTCGGTGGCTCGCCAAGTACTACCTCGGGGACGGGCAACTCTTTGACCGGTGCTTCCTTCACTGGCTCTGAAGCAGGTTGCGGATTGATGCTGTTGGCGATGTCGTGGTGAAAATTCATCGGTGCGGCATTGGCTTGCCGCAACGCTTCTTCTGCTGCCTGCTTCTGCTTGAGCAATTCGTCGTAACTGACTTCTTGCTCAAGTTGCTGGCGCAGGTTGCGCGCCATACTGCGCGCACGGCCAGTCCAGGTGCCGAGCTGGCGAGCCAGCTTGGGCAATTTCTCGGGCCCCAGCACGATCAGCGCCAGCAGCGCGATCATGACAATTTCCTGAAAGCCGACTTCGAACATGGTCTATAGCCGCATCGCGCGTGGCATCAAACCTTGTTGGACTTGTTCTCAGCTTTGTCTGCAGGTGTGCTGTTGAAATCGGCATCATGGCCGGGTGCGCCGAGCTGCTTGGCGTCTTCCTTCGCTTCGCCGTCTTTCATGGCGTCCTTGAAACCTTTGACGGCGCCGCCCAGATCGCTGCCGAGGTTCTTCAGCTTCTTGGTGCCGAACACCAGCAAGGCAATGATCAGGACAACAACCAATTCGCGGAAACCAAGACCCATAACAACCTCCGGGTAGCGGGGCAAACCAAAACGAGTAGATCTGAGGCGGCGGGATGATACGCCAAACACAACTTTATTAATGCGACGTGACGGGGAGTTAATGCCCTATTAGACCCTCAGGCTCCATTCCGTTCACCCTGACGTTGTTGAATGGAATGGCTTAATACGAGTCGTCATGCAGAGGTTCCCCGACATTAATTTGACTCAGGCGGCACCTGCAGCCAGAACGTCACCGGCCCGTCGTTGCATAAAGACACCTGCATATCTGCACCGAATTCACCGGTGGCGACGTGCGGATGCTGTTTTCTGGCCAGCTCGACAAATAGATCGAACAATTCACGACCCAGTTGCGGCGCTGCAGCGGTGCTGAACCCCGGGCGATTGCCGCGTCGTGTATCGGCAGCCAGGGTGAACTGCGGCACCAACAGCAAACCGCCGCCGGTGTGGCTCAGACTGAGATTCATTTTGCCTTCAGCATCGGCAAACACGCGATAGGCGAGCAAACGTTCCAGCAGGCGTTGCGCCTGTAGTGGCGTGTCAGCTTTTTCTACACCGAGCAACACTAAAAGACCGGGACCAATACGGCCGATCTTCTTACCAGCGACGGCAACCTGCGCATGGGTGACACGTTGTAACAGAGCGATCATGGTCGGCAAGAATGAACAGCGGACTTGCTTAAGTCAAAGAGCGGAGCACGGAGAGTAGTTGGCACCTGATCCGTGTCATCCCCGCGAAGGCGGGGATCCAGTAATTTATGAGTCGCTTCGCGACACGTTATTGACTGGATTCCCGCGTTCGCGGGAATGACGAACCGGAAATGAGTGGCGTTGATTAACCAGCCGCATGTCACGAAAGCTTCGCACGATTGCAACAATCGGGACATTGCCTGCGCTCACTGTATCGCCATCAAGGCGGCAAGTTGGCAACGCATGCACACGGCAAGTCAATCAGCAAGTCAATCAGGCAGCAATAGCACAACTCACTCGCGCACATCGGCAAAGGCCAAACCTGCAGCACTGCATGTGCGCGCCGTCTTCATTTCGGATGTCCATCTGGGCTCGCGCGGTTGCAGCGCTGAATATCTGCTCGACTTTCTGCACGCCGTGCAATGCGACACGCTGTACCTGGTCGGCGACATCATCGATCTATGGAGCCTCAATCGCACGCTGTACTGGCCACAGTCGCATAGCAATGTGATTCGCACCATTCTCGGTAAGGCCAAGCACGGCACGCGCGTCATCTACATTCCCGGCAATCATGATGCGCCGTTTCGCGAACATGTCGGCATGCAGTTCGGCAACGTCGAGATCATGCAGGACGCGATTCACGAAGCCGCCGACGGTCGACGCTTCTGGGTGTTGCATGGCGATGACTTCGATAACGTCATCAAGGCCAGCCCGTTGTTGTCGTACATGGGTCATCACCTGTACGACTTCATCCTGTGGTTGAACCGGCATGTGAATTTTCTGCGGCGACATTTTGGTTTTTCGTACTGGTCGGTCGCTGCGTTTCTGAAAGGCAAGATGAGCAAGGCGGTGAGCTACATCGCCAACTACGAACGTGCGCTGGCCAGCGAAGCACGCAAGCGTGGTGTCGATGGCGTGATCTGTGGCCACATTCATCGCGCCGAGATCACCAAGCTCGATGATGTGTTGTATTGCAACGATGGCGATTGGGTGGAGAGCTGCACCACCTTGATTGAAGATCATCAAGGTCGCATGTCGCTGTTGCGCTGGACCGAGCACGCTGAAGTGATGTTGCCGCAGGGAGGCGCGGCGCCATTGCTGGTCGATCATGCAGCTTAAGTTGCAATGAGTTCCGGCACGCGTATTTGTATCGTCACGGATGCTTGGCATCCGCAGACGAATGGCGTGGTCCGCACGCTCAACACCACGCGCGGCATGTTGCTGGAGCAAGGCCACGAAGTGCGGGTCATCGAGCCAGGCATGTTCCGCAACTTTCCCTGTCCCACTTATCCCGAGATTCGCCTGGCGTGGATGCCGGGCAGAACTATTGCCGATGAACTGAAAAAATTTCGGCCGCACTATGTGCACATCGCCACTGAAGGCCCACTCGGTTCAGCAGCGCGCAGCTTCTGCTTGAAACATCAGTGGCCTTATACAACGTCGTATCACACGCAATTTCCCGAGTATTTGCGCGCGCGTGCGCCTATACCGCTAGCGCTGAGCTATGCATGGTTGCGCAATTTTCACGGCAAAGCAGCACGCACCTTGGTGGCGACGCCCAGCATGCAACGCTTACTTGAATCGCGCGGCTTCACCAAGATCGCGCGCTGGTCACGCGGTGTGGATGTGGAATTGTTTCGTCCCACCGATGCGCCGATATTGAATCTGCTGCGTCCCATCTCGTTGTACCTGGGTCGCGTTGCGGTAGAAAAAAACATTGAAGATTTTCTCAAACTCGATTTGCCCGGCACCAAGGTGGTGGTGGGCGACGGACCATCGCGCAATGAATTGCAGATCAAGTATCCGCAAGCGGTGTTCGTCGGTTACAAGTACGGAGCCGAATTGGCCGCACATGTTGCCGCCGCAGACGTGTTTGTGTTTCCCAGTCGCACCGATACTTTCGGCTTGGTCTTGCTGGAAGCCATGGCCTGTGGTGTGCCGGTGGCAGCGTATCCGGTCACCGGCCCCATCGATGTGGTGAACGCCGGCGTCACCGGTGCATTGAGTGAAGACCTGCACGCCGCCACGCTCGCTGCATTAAAGATGAATCGCCAAGCCTGTCGTGATCACGCCCTGCAATACACCTGGGAAAAAGCCACGGCGCAGTTCTTTGGGAATTTGGCGCCGATTAGTCATTGAGCATTCAATGCGACATTAGAATGAAGTTGTGTCCGGCAGTTGGGGAAAGGCGCGATGAATCGCGCCCCTACGTCGACAAGAAAAAAATCTGCATCCTGATCTCTGTAGCGGCGCAATTCATTGCGCCTGTCTGGTTGGCAGTCAGACCACCACGCTGAATGTCACTTCAATTACCGACCCACCAACGCATTCGCTCGTGAATAAGCCTGCTGTGCTTCATTGTTCTTATCACGCGCTTTGAGGCTTTCGGCAATCAATCGCCAGGCATTCGATTGGGTACGTGGATCGCCGCCGGCGGAAGCGACAGCTTTGCGGCCCATGTTTTCGGCTTGCGCATAATTGCCTTCTGCCATGCGCAATTCGCCATACGCCAGCCATAACAATGGATTGTTGGGTTCGATGCGCAAGGCGCGTTCCAGGGTCGCCGCGGCTTGCATGAAGTTCTTGCTGTTACGTTGTATCTCGGCTTGATTGACCAGCGCGCGTGATGCGGCGTTCAAGGTATAGGTGCGTGTATTGGGTGGCGGCAAGGGCTGCGGCGGTTCAACGGGGGTCATTGACGGTGCGGGTTGCACTTCGACTGTCGCGCCAGTCGGCTCCTTGGGCGGCGGCGGTTTGGTGGTTGTGGGTGGCGCGTAGGGATTCACCGTGGTACAGGCCGCCAACGCCAGCAGCATGCCGCCGAGGACGAAGCGCTTGATGGCGGCGCTTGAAGTGATGGATGCAGTGGGTTGTGCAGTCAGCGTGGGGTGAATCATTTGCCGATGATACCGCGCAACCAACTGGTTGCGCGCGTCGCAATGCCCGCGCCGGCGGGCGCACACCCTTCTCGCATGGTGATCTCGGTGCCGGGCGGGACGGCGATGGTCAGGCCGTTGGTGGCGCATTGTTCATTCACGCCGAAGCCGGTGAGGAACTCGATCTGGGTTTCGTTCAGGCCGTCGGGCAACGGTTGATCGAACGAGGTGGTGTCGATGCCCGACATGATTTGCGTCCAGATCGGCAGCGCACCAGTGGCGCCGGAAAAACGCGTCGGTTCGTTGTCGTCGTAGCCCACCCAGGTGATCAATACATGGCTGCCGGAAAAACCGGCGAACCAGCTATCGCGATAATCCGAAGAGGTGCCGCTCTTGCCGGCCACGACTAAATTGCCGAGCTTAGCGCGCGATGCTGCGCCGGTGCCGCGACGCATCACTTCCATCATCATGCGGTCCACTTGATACACCGCGACCGGATCGGCGACCTGCGTGACTTCCAAGGGAAAGGCTTTCAATGCTTCGCCATGTTCATCCACCACGGCACGTACCGCGCGCAACGGAGTGCGAAAGCCACCACTGGCGAGACTGGTGTACACCTCAGCCACTTCAATCGGTGTGGTAGAGACGCCGCCGAGCAAGATGGATGGCACCGCTTGCGGTTCTTGCTCTAATCCGAGTTTGCTGAACTCCTTGGCAACCTTGTCGAGGCCCACATCCATGCCGATGTTGACCGTGGCCAGATTCAACGATTGCGCCAAGGCACGCACCATCGGCACCGGGCCGTTGAAGTTGTGTTCGTAGTTTTGCGGTATCCACTTCTGACCATTGGCCAGTTTCAACGTGACCGGCACGTCATTCACAATCGTGCTGGCGTTGTAGCGGCCGGTTTCAATCGCAGCGAGATACACCACCGGCTTGGCCAGCGAACCCATGTTGCGTTTGGCATCCAGCGCGCGATTGAAACCGCTGTAGCTGACATTGCGACCACCGACAATTGCCAGCACTTCGCCATTGGCTGGTGAGGTCACCACCACCGCGCCTTCGAGTTCCGTATCCTTGCGTTTGCTGTTCTTGTCGAGCTGTTCCAGTCCGGTGGTCAACGCGGTTTCGGCTTTGGCCTGCACATGCGGATCAAGCGTGCTGAATACGGTAAGTCCCGCTTCAGTCAGATCGGTATCTTTGTAATCGCGACGCAGGGTGCGACGCACGAAGTCGAGAAACGCCGGGTAGTAGACGCTGCGCTTGCCGGCTGAACTCACCAGACCCAATGGCATTGCCTTGGCGCGCGCGGCTTCTTCCTTAGTGACCAGTTGATGTTCCGCCAGCAAATCCAGGATCAGATTACGACGCGCCAAAGCTCGCTCGGGATTGCGCCGCGGGTTGTAGTAGTTGGCGCCACGCACTTCGGTGACTAGCAAGGCAATCTCATGCAGTTGCAACTCGGACAAAGGCTTGCCGAAATAAAACTGACTGGCAAGACCAAAGCCTTGAATTGCACGTCCGCCTTCCTGGCCTAAGTTGATCTCGTTGATATAGGCATTCATCAAATCGGCTTTGGTGAAATGCACTTCCAGCAAAATCGCCATCATCGCTTCGGTGATCTTGCGACTTAAGGTTTGCCGATTGTTGAGGAAGTAGCTGCGCACCAACTGCTGCGTGAGTGTCGATGCGCCCTGATCGAAACTGCCGCTGCGCACATCCACCCACATGGCGCGCGCGATGCCGCGAAAATCCACACCGATATGCGTATCGAAACGGCGATCTTCCACCACCTTCAACGCGTCGGGCAACAACGCCGGGGTTTGTTGCGGCGTGACGATGATGCGGTCTTCACCCTGCGTGGGATAAATGCTGCCGATCAATAACGGATCGAGACGGAATACGGGAATGTCCGCACCCTGCGAATCCCACAGCCGCGCAATGTGATTGTCGGCAAAACGAATCGAGATGGTCTGTTGCGCGCGGTTCTCATCAGCAAAGCGGAAGGGCCGTGAGACCAGATCGATGCGATCATCGCTGCGTTGAAAATTGCCGGAGCGGGTCACGCGTGCAATGCGTTGATAACCCAGCCGCTCCAGCTCGCGCTGCAACTCATCGGCGTTCAGCACCTGACCGGCGTACAGCTCCAGCGGTTGTGCATACACCTTGGCCGGCAAGGTCCAGCGACGACCTTCGAACTGCTGCCTGATCTGCCGATCCAGCGAAAAAATCCACAAAGTCAATACCAGCAACAGGGCGCCGATGATGCCAACTGCAAACGGCCAGTATTTTTTCAGCAGTCTTTTGGTGCGTGCTTTCATGATGCGAGGATGAGGAGGGCGGCGGATTGTACTGCTTTGGCGCCACAATGGTTGATGGCACAGAACGCGCAATAACTTAAGAGTCTGTTCATGTCGCCCGCATCATGGACTCAGCCGGGATTGATAAGTTCTGTGTGGATTGCCCCTCTCCCTGAGCGAGAGGGTAGGGGTGAGGGTGGAGCTACTGGCACGCTATTAAGGCACCCTCACTCTGTCTCTCTTCCTAAGGGAGAGACGCTTATCTCTGGTGAATGTCGCTGCAATGAACTGTGCTTCGTCATCCCCACGAAAGTGGGGATCCAGTTAATTGATGAGTCGCGTCGCGACACCATTGACTGGATTCCGCCTCCGCGGGAATGACGTAATCCACTCAACTTGACGCCATCCGATTGTGAGATAAGTTCCAACACGTAGTCACCCACAAGCATTGCTGGTGGTTGATGAGTTCCAAAGTTACAGCGCCTGATCCACCATGACCGATGAATTTTCTCTGATCGTCAACATCACCGTGGTGCTCGCGCTGGCCGGCGTCGGCGGTTTGCTTGCCAGTCTGCTCAAACAACCACCAGTGGCCGGCTATCTCGCGGTAGGGGTAGTCATCGGTCCGTTCACGCCGGGCTTCAATGGCAATACGCAAACCATCGCTGCGCTGGCGGAGGTCGGCGTGATCTTCCTGATGTTCGCACTGGGTGTCAGCTTCTCGGTGAAGGAACTGAATCGTGTCGGGCCGGTCGCGTTGTGGGCAACCGTGCTGCAAGTGATGCTCACCGTCGCAGGCGGCCTGCTGCTGTTTTCACTGTGGCATGGCGATGGCAACGAAGCCTTGTTCATCGGCTGTGCGCTGGCGGCAAGCAGTTCGATGGTAATGCTGAAGACCTTGCTGGATCGTGGTGAAGTCGCTTCCGCACATGGTCGCCTGTTACTGTCGATGGCCATCGTGCAGGACTTATTGATCGTGCTGCTTATCGTGTTATTGCCGCTGTTCGGCCACGCGCAGGCCGGCGCCGCACGCAGCCTCGCCAACTTGTTGCTGACCATCGCGTTCACTGTGGGCAAAGCTGCGGTATTCGTCGGCGTTGGCCTGTATATCGGTGCGCGCTTCCTGCCGCTGGCGATGAGTTACATCACGCGACATCGTTCGTCGGAGTTGTTCATTCTTGCTGCGGCGGTCATCGCGATGGGCACCGCGGCACTGAGCGCCAGTCTTGGCTTGTCGGCGGCGCTCGGCGCATTTCTTGCGGGCCTGATGTTGTCGGAGAGCGAGTTCGATCATCGCGTGTTATCCGAGATCGTGCCGCTGCGTGATTTGTTTACCACCTTGTTCTTCGTCTCGGTGGGCATGTTGATCGACGTGCCGTTCATGCTAGCGCATTGGCAAATGGTGCTGAGCTTTACGTTCATCGCCATGCTGCTCAAAGTGCTGGCGACCTTGATCGGCGTGTTGCCATTCAAGTTAACGCCGCGCACCGCAGCGTTCACTGCCCTAGGGATGATGCCCATCGGCGAATTGAATTTTGTGCTCGCGCAAGGTGGCTTGAGCAGCGGCAACTTATCCGTCGAGAGTTACAAACTGATTCTGTCGGCGGCGTTGTTCACCATTGTGTTGATGCCGTCGTTGTTGCGCGCTGCGCCGTGGCTCGGCAAGCGTATCGCGCAGCTGCCATTGTTGTGGCGTTGCTTCGATCCCAATGCCAATCTCGCCGGTCATCACAGCGGCCTCGAAGCGCATGCGGTGGTGATTGGTTATGGCCGCGTCGGGCATTGCATTGCCAATGGCATCAAGTCCAAGGGCATGCCGGTGGTGGTGATCGACACACGCTTGCCACGCGTACGCGAAGCCATTGCCGATGGTTTCGAAGGTATTTACGGCAGCGCTGCATCGTTGCATGTGTTGCAGGCAGCAGCCATCGACCAAGCACGTATCGTGGTAGTCGCGCTGACTAATCACGACGCCACACTGGCCGTGGTGCGCGAGATTCGCAGCCTCAATAGCAAAGTCACCATCACTGCGCGCGCGCAACAAGCCGACGATGTGCCGTCGCTCAAACACAGCGGCGCAGCGTTGGTGATCGTGCCGGAACTCGCCGGCGCCGATGCCTTACTCAACGACACACTGGATATGCTGGGCATGCCTAGATAAACCACGCACCGGCAGTGAGCACTGAGTGACGCAAACCATGCGCATCGCTCAGCAATACAGGTATGGCGATTTGCGAGTTCGGCTTAATTTCAGCCGAATTCTGCCCAGCGCGGGAATTAAAAGTGATTTAGGTCGCTCCATCGTCCGGATGTTTTTGCTAGATTAAATTCCACGGTTAGCAGCCGGGTGTCGATGATGAAACCTCGCCTTGTTTTGCAGTTGATTAGCGCAAGCGTGGGCTTGTTATGCCTGCGGGCATCGCTGGGTGCGGAAGTCACGCGTTACCTTCTGACCACGCCGCAAGGCCAACCGCGCAGCGATATCGGCGTCAAATTCACTGCGGACACATTGAACCTCAATGGCGCCATTACCACCCAGCGTGTGGGTGACAATACCCTGGTGTTGCCGCAACTGGTGTCCAGTTACGCGCTCGCGCCGGATCTCAAATTTGAAAGCCGCGCCACGTTCAGTAACTTGAATCGCGCTTTTCCCACTGGTGGCGATGCGATCGAAACCAGCCTGACTGCCAAGTCGTTCATTCCGATGCTCGGTGAAATCAAAGGCAGCGTCAGACGCGATACCACCGGCGAATCGCGTCGCAAGCTGCGCGTCAATATGAAAGACACACCGGTGCCTTCGCTGCTGGCCAAATCGCTGGTATTTAAAGCCAACGCGTCGGTCGAAGAAGTATCCGGCAAATTGCCCGGCACCGTGCAGACCGGCATCGAAACGGCGTTAGTGCAACGCTTAACGTCGAATACCACCTATAACCAACTCGGCTTTAAATACATCAATCAAACCGGTGCAACGCAATTTCAGCGCGAAGCCGCCGCGTTCAGCCGTTCATGGGCGCAGAACAATGTGTTGCGACTGGGTGTTGAATACGAACTCGCGCATCAAGACACCAGCCTGCAAAGCACCGTGCGATTTACGTGGAAGGGATTTTTCTAGCTCATGCATCTCATGGTGATGGGTTGCATGTCTTGATTCGTGTTTCGAAAAGACACTTCGACAGGCTCAGTGACCGGAACGGCAGCTTCGGTCACTGAGCCTGTCGAAGTGTCCTATTCATCACAAATACATGGAATAAGACTTCGTCACCAAAATTTAACTATCACCTCGCCAACACCCGCACTGCACGCGCCGCCGCCGCCGCGCGATTCTCCACGCCCAGTTTCACGAACACCTGCTCCAGATGTTTGTTCACGGTGCGCGGGCTGATCTGCATGATCTCACCGATGTCGCGGTTGGGCTTGCCGCGGCTGATCCATAACAACACTTCCGCTTCGCGCAGCGTCAACCGCAGGCTTTGTTGCAGCAGTTGTTCGTCGGTGCCTTGATGCGTTTCGGTGACGCGAAACAACAGTTCATCGGGTCCAATTGAACTCAGCATGGCAAATTCCAAGCAGCGTCCGCCGATCGGCAACATGGCGCGCGATTGATCGGGATCGCGTTCTTCACGCAATTTTTGTAACTGTGCGTGCACGGCTTCGGGAAGACTGGCGTCGCTATCTGCGTTTTGTTCGGGAAACAATTCAGCAAGCAGTTGTCGCGCCTTCGGTGTACACCACAACAAACGTCCGGCACGATCGGTGGCCAATAAAAATCGTCCCGAGGCATCGAGCACGGCTTGCGAACCCGAAGCCTTGCGCGCATTGGCCAGATGCACACGAATACGCGCCAACAATTCATCGACCACAATTGGCTTGGTCACATAGTCCACACCGCCGGCGGCGAGACCTTCGACCACGTGTTCGGTATCGCTCAAGCCGGTCATGAAAATCACCGGCAGGTTGGACAAGAACTTTTCATGCTTCAAGCGTCGGCAGGCTTCGAAGCCGCCCATGCCGGGCATCACTGCATCCATCAACACCAGATCCGGCGTGATCTGTTCAACCAGATCCAGCGCTGCTTCGCCATCGGTGGCGATGAGCACGGTATAGCCGGCGTGATCCAGGGTATCGGTGAGAAAGCCCAAGGTCTCGGGCGTGTCATCGACCACCAGCACGGTGTCACGACGCAGTGCGGAGCGAGTGGGTTGCGGATTGTTATGCATGGTGGTGCGCGACATCTTAACAACTAACTTGACGGCTAAGGCTGCGGAAGGGTGCAATGAATTGCGCCCCTACAGTACTGTGCCATCCTGCGTAGGGGCGCGATTTATCGCGCCCGACTACGGTGATGTGAACGCCATACACAGCCATTTTGTAAAGCGCCGTAAAAGAATCTGATTCACCCATTCTTGCGCATCCCTTCCAGCGTATTCATGAAGCGTCGCAGATCGAAGTTGGCAATCAAGCCGCGCAACTGCGTAACTGCACGTTTGTTATCGGCGTGCTCATCTTCAATGGCTTGCAACTTGGATTGAATGCCGCGAATGTGGCCGATGCGACCGAGTTGATACAGATCATCAAGATGATGTCGCGCATGCTCGGGCAAGGTGGCATTGGCATCATCGCTTTCATCCGGTGGCATGGTGGGTGTGTCGTACACCCATTTCAAGCGCAGCGACGAACCGATGTTTTCCAGCAGCACTTGCAGATCGATGGGCTTCATCACGAAGGCATCGTGTGCATGGCCTTCGCCACCTTCGTTATACTCATGCACATTAGCCGACACCATCATGATCTTGAGTGCTTGCAGTTGCGGCTGTTGGCGCAGTAGATCAGCCAGCTCCCAGCCCTTCATGTCCGGCATGGAGATATCGATCATCGCCAGGTCCGGTTCGCACTCGATGGCGCGCTGCAATCCTTCCTTGCCGTTGCTGGCGGTGAACAGCGAAAAATTCAACGGCTCCAGCAACTGCCGCACGATATCGATGTGCGTTGGGTCGTCATCCACCACCAGCAACTTGATGCGTGGCCCGACGTAATCGTTGACGCGTTGCGGCGCCGGCAAATCATGCGCCGTGTGCAGTGCTTCGGAAAGCAGCAGACGCACCTTGAAGCGAGTGCCTTCGTTAACGCTGCTGTGAATCTGGATATCGCCGCCCATGATCTGCACCAGCAGCTTGGTGATGGTCAATCCCAAACCCGTGCCAGGAATCTGGCGCACGCTTACTGCGGTGCCGCGTTCGAACGGCTGAAACACACGTTCCAGTTCTTCCGCTGGAATGCCGATGCCGGTATCACTGATTTCGAATTCGGCTACCTGACTGCGGTAAGTCATCTTGAACGCGGCGTGACCGCGTTCGGTGTACTTGATGGCATTCGACAGCAGATTGATCAACACCTGACGCAGACGCTTCTGATCGGTAAACACATAGCCAGGCAAGTTGCGCGGATACTCGACGCGAAACTCGATCCCCTTGGCTGCCGCCTGCAGGCGAAACATGTTGACGATCTGATCGAGGAAATCCTGCAGTTGTACCTTGTCGCGGCTGAGCTTGAGCAGGCCGCCTTCGATCTTGGAAATATCCAGCAAGCCATCGATCAAGTTGGCAAGATGTTCGGCGCTGCGCTTGATCACGCGCACCGAGTTGCCGGTGGGCGCCATGCCGCCGCGCTCCAGCAATTGCGCATAACCGAAGATGGCATTCAACGGCGTGCGAATCTCGTGACTCAATCCCACGATGTAACGACTCTTGGCGAGATTGGCCGCTTCAGCGACTTCCTTGGCTTTTTGCAATTCGGCATCGGTGCGTTGATGCGCTTCGATTTCCTCCATGAGCATGGTGGTTTGTCGCGCCGACTCGGCTTCAGCACTGCGGCGGCTTTCGTGCGCCAGCACCATCAACCATGCGGCAACGCCGGATAGCACCATCAACGACAAAAACACCAGCCACAACGTGTCGCTGATCACCGCGCGTGCGGCAGGCAACGCCGTGCTGTATTGCTGATTGATCAGCAGCAGCAGAAACGCAATGGCGAGATTGAATAGCAGCATCAGACCGAAGAATTGTCCGGCACGCGTATGCAATGCCGCCGCCACCGCGCGCGGCAGTAACTTGCCCAGCCATAGCGCCAGTTGTTCGGTGAAACGACTGCCTTGTTTGCACAGATCGCGACAGCGCGCTTCCAGCGTGCAACACAACGAGCAGATGGGACCGGAATACGCAGGACAGAAGGCAATGTCATTGCGTTCAAAATGATTCTCGCAAATGCAACACTTGATCTCCGCTGCATCGGCCAAGCCGGCATCGCGGCGCGCCAGGTAATAGCGACCCTTGGTGAGCCAGGCGATGATCGGTGCGGTGACGAACGCCACCACCAATGCCACGAACGGCGCGGCCACCTGCAGGTATTCGCCAAACACGCCGAGAAACGCCATGCTCGACAGCAGCACCGAAATCAGCAGTGCACCCACGCCGACGGGATTGATGTCGTACAGATGCGCGCGCTTGAATTCGATATGTTTGGGGCTGAAGCCCAGCGGCTTGTTGATCACCAGATCCGCCGTCAACGCGCCGATCCAGCCGGCGGCGAAGTTCGCATAGATCACCAGAATACTTTCGATGGCGCGAAAGATGCCGATCTCCATCAGCAGTAACGCCAGCACTACATTGAACACCAGCCACACCACCCGTCCCGGATGGCTGTGCGTCAAACGCGAGAAAAAGTTCGACCACGCAATCGAACCGGCATAGGCATTGGTGACGTTGATCTTCAATTGACACACGATCACGAAAATACCCATCAACACCAACGCCATCGATGGCGATTTGAACGTGTTGGTGAATGCCATGAAGTACATGTCAGTGGGCTGACTGGCTTGCTCGACGGGAATGCCATGCTTGAGTGCGACCACCGCAAGAAACGAACCCACGAGCAACTTGAAACCGCCGATGAATACCCAGCCAGGTCCGGTCGCCAGCAACGCGCCCCACCAGCCGGCCTGATTGCTGCTCTTGCGATTTGGCAAGAAGCGCAGGTAGTCCACTTGCTCGCCGATCTGCGGCAACAACGACAACAACACTGAGGCCGCAGCGCCGAACAGCAGTGGATCGACCGAGCCATCGGCACGACCTTGCCTGCCGGTGTATTCCGTCCATGACGCCACATCGCCGGGACTTTGCCAGGCGATGTAAATGATCGGCACGAATTGCAGCAACAACCAGATCGGTTGTGTGAGTAGTTGCATCTTGCTGATCAGGCGAAAACCAAAAATGGCAATCGGAATCACCACCAGCGAACTGATGAGATGCGCCACCGCCAGCGGAATATGAAACAGCATGCGCAACGCCATCGACATGATGCTGGCTTCGATGGCAAACAACAGAAACGTAAACGATGCATAGATCAGCGAGGTAACGGTCGAACCCATGTAACCGAAACCCGCGCCGCGGGTGAGCAGATCGATATCCACACCGGCTTTGGCGGCGTGATAAGCAATCGGCAAGCCGATGAGAAACATCAACACACTGAACGCCACCACCGCCCACAGGCTGTTGCTAAAGCCATACGAAATGGTGATGGCGCCACCAATCGCTTCGCACGCCAGAAACGAAATCGGTCCCAGCGCGGTATTGCCGACGCGGAACGACGACTTGCGCGCTTTATCGGCGGTGTAACGCAGCGCGTAATCTTCCAGCGTTTGCGTCGCCACCCATTGGTTGTACTGGCGACGCTCGCGCACAATGCGTTGCGGTGCGCTCATGCGTCGCGCCCTGCAGGCTGGCTGATGGAAACGGCAGCGAATCGATACGGCAAGTGGGCGGCTCCGCTACTCAAGTCGCACCGCGAAGGCCACTGCAAGGCCAATGGCTGCCTGGCTCAAGCAAGCCAGCTTCGCGTGCACTCAAACTATTTTGATTTTTGCTGAAATTGCACTGTTACATAGCAATTGCTATGCCATGGCTCGCTGTGCAGCCATCTGCATGGCCTGCCTAATCTAATGAGTGATCGTAACTCGACGCAATGATATTCGTGCGTAATCGGAGTGCAGAAAAGTAACCGCCTTGCACTAAGCGGACGCAAGTGTGCGTCGCACACCCGGCTCTACGTCAAATGACGCATACCCCACCTGTCGCGAACTTTTTATGGTGCCCGCCCAGAGCCTGTCAGACGTGAACAGGCCAACGATACCCGACGCACCAAACCAAATTAGAATTTTTGAGAGGTTCCAATGACATCAGGAAACAGACTTCGCAAAGGACTGGTACCGGCGCTGACGCTGGTGGCCAGCATGGTCAGCGCCACACTCGCTCAGGCGGCGGACACCATCAAGGTCGGCGTACTGCATTCATTGTCCGGCACCATGGCGATCAGCGAAACCACGCTGAAAGACACCGTACTGATGATGATCGACGAGCAGAACAAGAAGGGCGGGGTGCTGGGCAAGAAGCTCGAAGCAGTGGTGGAAGATCCCAACTCCGACTGGCCTACCTTTGCCATCAAAGCCGAGAAGCTGCTGGTACAGGACAAGGTCGCCGTGGTGTTCGGCTGCTGGACCTCGTCATCCCGCAAGTCGGTATTGCCCGTGTTCGAAAAGAACAACGGCATCCTGTTCTATCCCGTGCAATACGAAGGTGAAGAATCGCAACGCAATGTGTTCTACACCGGCGCAGCGCCGAATCAACAGGCCATTCCTGCCGTTGATTACTTGTTGAACGAGTTGAAGGTAAAGCGCTTCGTGCTGGAAGGCACGGACTATGTGTATCCGCAAACCACCAACAAGATTCTGAAAGCCTATCTGATCTCGAAGGGCATTCCTGAAGCTGATATCGCCGTGAACTACACGCCTTTCGGCTATTCAGATTGGCAGAGCGAAGTGGCCAAGATCAAGAAGTTCGGTTCGGCCGGCAAGAAGACCGCCGTGGTCTCGACCATCAACGGCGACGCGAACGTGCCGTTCTACAAGGAACTCGGCAACCAGAAGATCTCCGCTGAAGACATTCCAGTCGTGGCCTTCTCGGTGGGTGAAGAAGAACTGTCGGGTCTCGATGCCAAGCCATTGGTGGGTCACCTAGCTGCATGGAACTACTTCATGAGCGTGAAGAACCCGCTCAATACCGAATGGATCAACAAGTGGCACGCGTTCACCAAGAACCCGAAGCGCACCTTCAACGATCCGATGGAAGCCACCGTGATCGGTTTCCAGATGTGGGTGAAGGCGGTTGAAAAGGCCAAGACCACCGACGTCAACAAGGTGATCGACGCATTGCCCGGTACCGAAGCGCCAAACCTCACCGGCGGCACCGCCAAGATGCTGCCCAACCATCACCTCACCAAGCCCGTGCTGATCGGCGAAGTGCGTGCTGACGGTCAGTTCGACGTGGTATGGCAGACCAAGGGTCTGGTGCCCGGCGATGCTTGGACCGATTACCTGCCCGGCAGCAAGGACCTCGAAGCCGACTGGGTAACCTTGAAGTGCGGTAACTACAACAAGGTTACCAAGGTGTGCTCGAAGTAAGGATCGAGTGAAGTTTGCGATTCAATCGCAGCTTCACTATCTGGTAGCGATGGGAGCGCAGTGATGAACTGCGCTCCTGTTTGAACTCCTTAAGACACTTAAGGAACATGATTGATCCCGTTCGTCCTGAGCAGCGCGGCGTAGCGAAGGACTCTCTCTTCAGAATCCAAGAGCGTTTCGACAAGCTGCCTTAAGTTCGCCGAAGGCTCAACGCAAACGGTTATACAAATTAATTAGTCGTCTCTAATGGATGACTAATAGGCGGAAGACATTAGTGATCCTGTCACGCAAATTTTTGTCGACGCTGCTAGTGCTTATTAGTTTGTTCGGCGCTGCAGCCAGTCGAGCCGACCCACAACAAGACTACGCAGCCGCATTGGCACAACTGCCCAACGCGAGTTACAGCGACAAAAGCGACATCGTTAAAACCATCGTGACTTTGCAACAGCCCGGCGCGCGGCAAGTGCTGCAGGCGTTTCTTGACGGCATGCTGTACGCGCGTACTGCTGATGCGAAAATTTTCATCGTTACCGAGCAGGGCGATCAGTTTCAATTAGTCGATGCGCTGACACAAAAATCCGCTGGCAGCGCCGCGCAAACCGATTTCGACAAGATCGGCACCAACAACGGCCTGAGAAAATTACTGCGCAGCGCGATTGCACAGTTCGATCTCGCGAGTTCTGATAAAGCAGTGCGACTCGCTGCAGTGCGCGATGTATTGAACGATCCCGATGACGAAGTGATCAAGATTCTGCGCGAACGCGCCAATGTCGAACTCGACAGCAAGATAAAGAGTGAAATCAAACAAGGCCTCGCGCTGGCTGATTTGAGCAGCGACGCCGCCGACACGCGCCTGGTTGCCATCAACACCTTGTCCGGCAGCTTGAATCCCAATGTCTATAACCGCTTGCAGGCGATGCTCGAACAATCGGCCGACGGTAGCTACGCGGAACCCGACGATCGCGTCCGAGCCGCCGCACGCAAAGCGGTTGCACACATTGATCACTGGCGCACTTTCTACTCAATTATCGAGACCAGCTTCTTCGGTTTGAGTCTGGGTTCGGTGCTGGTGTTGTGCGCGATTGGTCTTGCCATCACCTTTGGTGTGATGGGCGTGATCAACATGGCGCATGGTGAACTCATGATGCTGGGCGCGTACACCACTTACGTGACGCAATTGCTCATGCCCAATCACATTGGCTTGTCGATTCTGGTGGCTATCCCTGCGGCATTCATTGTCTCGGCCTGTGTAGGCATGCTGATCGAACGCGGCGTGGTGAAATATTTATACGGCCGGCCATTGGAAACATTGCTGGCCACCTTTGGCGTGAGTCTCATCTTGCAACAGTTGGTCCGCAACGTGTTCTCTGCCAACAACCGTCCGGTAGAAACACCCGAGTGGCTGGCCGGTTCATTGCAGATCAACGAAGCGTTCTCGCTCACCTATAACCGCATCTATGTGGTGTTGTTCACCATCATCGTGTTTGTGGTGCTGCAGTTCATTCTTAAGCGCACCACGCTGGGCTTGAACGTACGCGCCGTTTCGCAGAATCGCGCGATGGCCAAAGCGATGGGCATTCGCTCCGAGTTTGTCGACATGCTGACCTTCGGTCTCGGCGCGGGCATCGCCGGTGTGGCCGGTGTCGCGCTAAGCCAGCTCACCAATGTCGGTCCCAATCTTGGTCAAGCGTATATCGTCGATGCCTTCATGGTGGTGGTGTTCGGTGGCGTCGGCAATTTGTGGGGCACGCTAGTGGGCGGCATGTCGTTGGGCGTGGCCAACAAAGTGATGGAACCTTACTTCGGCGCAGTGCTGGCGAAGATCTTAGTGCTGGTGTTCCTCATCCTGTTCATTCAGCGCAAGCCACGCGGGTTGTTCCCGCAGAAAGGCCGCGCGGCGGAGCACTAATGGACACCAGTAAAGCTCTAATTGATTCCGTTCGTCCTGAGCTTGTCGAAGGATTCTTCGACAAAATCTCAGAACGTTTCCCCCTTCGACAAAATCAGGGTTCAACGCGAACGGAGAATAAATAGATGTCGCTTAGTCAGTTCCTTTCGCCATTGCGCACCGATCGCGGCGGGCAAGCGGTGCTCATCACCCTCGCATTGGTCGCGATCATTGTGCCCATCCTGCATCTCGCACTGCCACAGTCATCGCCTTTGTATGTGTCCTCGTACAGCGTGACGCTGGTTGCCAAGTACATGTGCTATGCCTTGCTCGCCATTTCGGTGGATCTGGTATGGGGTTACTGCGGCATCCTGAGTCTGGGGCACGGCGCGTTCTTCGCGCTCGGCGGTTATGCGATGGGCATGTATCTGATGCGTCAGATCGGCAGCCGCGGTGTGTATGGCGATCCGATTCTTCCCGACTTTATGGTGTTCCTGAACTGGCATGAATTGCCGTGGTTCTGGCATGGCATGAACATGTTCTGGCTGGCGATGTTGATGGTGATTCTGGTGCCGGGCTTGCTGGCTTATCTATTCGGCTGGCTGGCATTCCGTTCGCGCGTCACCGGCGTCTACTTATCCATCATCACGCAAGCACTTACCTATGCATTGATGATTGCCTTCTTTCGCAATGACATGGGTTTCGGCGGCAACAACGGCTTCACCGATTTCAAAGATATTCTCGGCTTCGACATCAACAAGCCGAGCACACATGCCACCTTGGTGGTGATTACCGCATTGGTACTGGCATTGAGCTACATCGCCTGTCGTTACATCGTGGCATCGCGCGCCGGCCGTGTGATTCAGGCCGTGCGCGATGCAGAGAGTCGGGCGCGCTTCATCGGGTATCGCGTCGAGTCATACAAAGTCTGGGTGTTTGCCTTCTCTGCGGTACTGGCCGGCATCGCCGGTGCGTTGTATGTGCCGCAGATCGGCATCATCAATCCCAGTGAGTTCTCGCCGATCAACTCCATCGAAATCGTCATCTGCGTGGCGGTGGGTGGGCGCGGTACCTTGTATGGCGCGGTCGCGGGCGCGGTGCTGGTCAATGTGCTCAAGACCTATTTCACCACGGCCATTCCCGAGTTCTGGTTGTACGTGCTCGGCGCGATTTTCATCCTGGTGACCATCTTCCTGCCCAAAGGCGTAGTCGGTTTACTGGAGTCAAAAAAGGCGCGCGATAAAGCTGATGCAGTGCCGGAGGCAAAAGCAGCATGAGCGCGATGCAACGCCTGAAGCATTTTACGGGATGGAGCAGCGTCACCAAGGCAGCACGCGGCCCCGCGCCGGATACGTCGCACGACAACATTTTGTATCTCGAAGACATCACCGTCAGCTTCGATGGCTTCAAAGCATTGAACGCACTCACGCTATACATCAAGGCCGGCGAGCTGCGTTGCATCATCGGTCCCAACGGCGCCGGCAAGACAACCATGATGGATGTCATCACCGGCAAGACGCGACCCGACAGTGGCAGCGCGTTTTTTGGTCAGACCATGAACCTGCTGGAAATGACCGAACCTGAAATCGCGCAAGCCGGCATCGGTCGCAAGTTTCAAAAGCCCACGGTGTTCGAACAACACAGCGTGTTTGAAAATCTGGAACTCGCCATGACCGGCAACAAGGCCGTATGGCCCAACCTGCACGCCCGGCTCGATGGCGCACAACGTGCACGCATCGACGAAGTGCTGGAAACTATTAATTTGAAAGATCATGTGCGACGTCGCGCCGGTGCGTTATCGCATGGTCAGAAGCAATGGCTGGAAATCGGCATGCTGCTGATGCAAGACCCGCAGTTGTTGTTGGTCGATGAACCCGTCGCCGGCATGACGCCACAAGAAACCGAACGTACTGCGGAGTTGCTCACCTCACTGGCAGGCAAACATTCGGTCGTTGTGGTTGAACACGACATGATCTTTGTGCGGTCAATTGCAAAAACCGTGACGGTATTGCATGAAGGCCATGTGCTGGCCGAAGGCAGCATGGATGAAGTGCAGAACAATGCGATGGTGAAGCAGGTGTATCTGGGTGAGTAAGCATTTCAAGAACACCCTCACCCCAACCCTCTCCCTCAGGGAGAGGGGGCGGAATGATGCTGCCAACTTTTCTTCACCCTCTCCCTCAGGGAGAGGGCAGGGTGAGGGTGATTCCGAATGCTGAACATCAAAGCCCTCAACCAGTTCTATGGCGGCAGCCACACCTTGTGGGATGTCGACATGACCGTGTCCACCGGTTCCATCACTTGCTTGATGGGTCGTAACGGTATGGGCAAGACAACGCTGTTACGCAGCATCATGGGATTGACCAAAACCCAATCCGGTACGATCGAATATGAAGGCCAGGACATTCGCACCTTGGCGCCGGAGCGACGCGCGCCCTTGGGTGTCGGCTACGTACCGCAGGGCCGCGAGATTTTTTCGCAACTGACGGTGGAAGAAAATCTGCGCACCGGCCTGCCGATCCGGAAAGACAAAGCCAAGAACATTCCCGAGCACATCTTCGAGATGTTCCCAGTGCTCAAGCAAATGCTCAAACGCCGTGGCGGCGATCTATCCGGCGGTCAACAACAACAGCTCGCCATCGGTCGAGCGTTGATCATCGAACCGCGCTTCCTGATTCTCGACGAACCCACCGAAGGCATCCAGCCCAACATCGTGCATGAAATTGGTGAAGTGCTGCAGAAGCTTAATCGCGAACAGGGATTAACGATTCTGCTGGTCGAACAGAAGTTGCCCTTCGCACGCCGCGTCGCCAGCGAGTTTCGTATCATTGACAAGGGTCGCTTGGTGGTGGGCGGCAAGATCAATGAATTGAGCGATGAGCTGGTGAAGCATCATTTGACGGTGTAATTCGCATGCGATTGGCATCGGCTCCCGATATTTCTCAATGCGAATCCAGCGCGGTATCGAAATGTGTTGGGGTCGTTCGCGAACGACCCTTCTTCATATTGAAGAGGGCGGTTCGCAAACCGCTTCTACGCGAAATTTCAGAAGCGAGAATAAAAAGCACTTCGACAGGCTCAGTGGCCGGAGCACTGTTATTCCGGTCACTGAGCCTGTCGAAGTGTCCTGGCTTCATAGAGAAATTCAAGACCACATCAACATCCACCACGCAACGCGTTCATCGCCTATCATCAACCCATGAACGCCAAGCTCGCGCCAACCATCACTACACAGAGCAACTGGCACGCCGAGCTGCAATTGGGTTTTGCATACGAGTCCGAACGCACCGTGCTGCGCCATCGCAAGCACGTCGGACCGTTGGTGGTGCAACGACCGTTTTATCCCGAAGGCCCGGTATGTCATGTCTACGTGGTGCATCCGCCGGGCGGTATTGCCGGCGGCGATCACCTGCAGTTGCGTGTGCAGTTGCAAGCCTCGACGCACGCGTTGTTGACCACGCCGGCCGCCACCAAGTTTTATCGCGCTGCGCCAGGACGCGTGTCGCTACTGCAGCAACACTTGCAGGTGCAAGCCGCGACGTTGGAATGGTTGCCTCAGGAAACCATTTACTTCAATCAAGCGCAGGCGCGCAGCACGACGCGCATCGACCTCGATGCGGCATCGCGCTTCATTGGCTGGGAGCTCAATTGTTATGGGCGCATTGCTGGTGATGAACCCTTTGTTGCCGGCGACGTGCGGCAAGGTCTGGAACTCTGGTTGAACGGCAAACCCCTGCTGCTGGATCATCTGCATATCGCGGGCAGTGCGCCGATGCAACACGCCGCGTGGGGCTTGCATGGCAAGTGTGCCTTGGGCACCTTACTCGCGTATCCCGCGACGAATGACGCTGTACAGGCAGTGCGTGACTTGCAGTTGGATGAATCGTTGAGCGTGACGCTGGTGGATGATGTGTTGGTGTGTCGTTGCCTGAATAGCGATGGCGCCCTGTTGAAACGCAATCTGTTGCAGGTGTGGCAATGCTTGCGTCCACGTATCGTGGGACGCGCAGCGGTGCTACCGCGAATTTGGGCGACGTGAATCAGTAACGGATAACGAAAGCAGCGATGAACTCAATGACGATCTCGACAGCAGCGAAGGTATCAAGGTTTCTGTCATGGAATTAACGCCAAGAGAAAAAGACAAGCTGCTGCTGTTCACTGCAGCCTTGCTCGCCGAGCGCCGCAAAGCGCGCGGCTTAAAGCTCAATTATCCCGAAGCCGTGGCCTATATCTCTGCCGCCATCATGGAAGGCGCGCGTGATGGCCGAACGGTCGCCGAGTTGATGAGTTACGGCGCCACCTTGTTAACACGCAATGACGTGATGGACGGTATCGCCGAGCTGATTCCCGAAGTGCAAGTGGAAGCAACGTTTCCCGATGGTACCAAGCTTGTCACTGTGCATCAGCCGATCGTTTGAAGAATGATATGAACAACGAACGCGTGAATTACTACGTAGCGGTCGGGCATGCCCGACCCGCGATGGTGAGGCGTTTTCAGAAGGGCGAGGCATGCCTCGCCCCTACCTGTGTTTGATGGAGGCTAAATGATCCCCGGCGAATACTTCATCGAGCCCGGCGACATCGAACTCAATGTCGGTCGCGACACCGTCACTGTGAAAGTGGCCAACAGTGGTGATCGTCCCATTCAAGTGGGTTCGCACTATCACTTCTTTGAAACCAACAACGCGTTGCAATTCGATCGCGCCAAGACGCGTGGCTTTCGCTTGAACATCGCCTCGGGCACAGCCGTGCGTTTCGAGCCGGGACAAACGCGTGAAGTGGAGCTGGTGCGTTACGCGGGTGAGCAGAAGGTGTATGGCTTTCAGCAGAAAGTGATGGGGAAGTTATGAGTTTTTCTCGACACCCCCACCCTAACCCTCCCCTGCTGACGCAAGGGAGGGGACCAGATGCAATCCGAGTCTCAATTCTTGCCCCCTCCTCCGCTTGCGGGGGAGGGTTGGGGTGGGGGCAGTCAGCCACGCAGGTATATCCGCAATGACCCACATGTCCCGCCATGCCTACGCCGAAATGTTCGGTCCCACCATCGGCGATCGCGTCCGTCTCGGCGATACCGAACTCATCATCGAAGTGGAAAAAGACTTCACCATCTACGGCGAAGAAGTGAAGTTCGGTGGCGGCAAAGTGATTCGCGATGGCATGGGTCAGAGTCAACGCTGCGCAGCCGACGTGGTGGACACCGTCATTACCAATGCACTCATCGTCGATCACTGGGGCATCGTCAAGGCCGACATCGGTTTGAAAGCAGGGCGCATCTTCGCCATCGGCAAAGCAGGCAACCCCGATGTACAACCGGGTGTGAACATCGTCATCGGCCCTGGTACCGAAGTGATTGCTGGCGAAGGCTTGATCGCCACGCCAGGCGGCATCGATTCGCATATTCACTTCATCTGTCCACAACAAGTGGAAGAAGCATTGATGTCCGGTATCACCACCATGATCGGTGGCGGCACTGGTCCTGCTGCCGGCACCAACGCGACCACGTGCACCTCAGGCGTGTGGTACATCGAACGCATGTATCAGGCGCTGGAAGATCTGCCGATGAATTTTGGTTTGACCGGCAAGGGCAATGCATCGTTGCCCGAGGCATTGGTTGAACAGGTCGAAGCCGGCGTGATTGGTCTAAAGCTGCATGAAGATTGGGGCACCACTCCTGCGGCCATCGATTGCTGCTTGAACGTGGCCGACCAGCACGATGTGCAAGTGGCCATTCACACCGATACCTTGAATGAATCTGGCTTCGTTGAAGACACCGTCGCTGCGATCAAAGGTCGCGCCATTCACACCTATCACACCGAAGGCGCCGGTGGCGGTCACGCACCCGATATCATCAAGGTGTGCGGCGAAGCCAATGTGTTGCCTTCGTCCACCAATCCGACGCGGCCTTACACCATCAACACCATCGATGAGCATCTCGACATGTTGATGGTGTGTCATCACCTCGATCCGGGCATTGCCGAAGATGTGGCCTTTGCCGAGTCACGCATTCGTCGCGAGACCATCGCGGCTGAAGACATCCTGCACGACCTCGGCGCGTTCTCGATGATTTCGTCAGACTCGCAGGCCATGGGTCGCATCGGTGAAGTGATCACACGCAGTTGGCAAACTGCACACAAGATGAAAGTGCAACGCGGCGCATTGCTGCAGGATTCGGCACGCAACGATAACTTCCGAGTTAAACGCTATGTGGCGAAGTACAGCATCAACCCCGCGCTGACGCATGGCATCGCGCATGAGGTGGGGTCGATTGAAGTGGGCAAGCTGGCGGACATTGTGCTGTGGCGTCCGGCATTCTTCGGCGCGAAGACCGCGCTCATTATCAAAGGCGGCATGATTGTCGCCGCGCCAATGGGCGATGCCAACGCATCCATTCCCACGCCGCAACCCGTGCACTTTCGTCCCATGTTCGGCGCACTCGGCGGTGCCCGTCACGCGACCTCAGTGAGCTTCGTGTCGCAAGCGGGTTTGAATCGCGGCATGGCCGACAAGCTGGGTTTGAAAAAGCGCCTGGTCGCGGTGAAAGGCACGCGCACCGTGCGCAAGAAAGATTTGCTCCACAACGACTATCAACCGCATATCGAGGTGGATGCGCAAACCTATGAAGTGCGCGCCGATGGTCAGTTGCTGACGTGCGAGCCGGCGCAGGTATTGCCGCTGGCGCAGAAGTATTTTTTGTTTTGATGTGTTTAAAAAGGGCGAGGCATGCCTCGCCCCTACGACGCGGCTTCGTAGGGGCGACACATGTGTCGCCCGTTCCAAGTTCTCTTCTCCAATCCCCTCTCCCCTTGCGGGAGAGGGTTAGGGTGAGGGGAATGATTGAAGATTCATTGAAGATTTTTTTGGAACATCCTCACCCCAACCCTCTCCCTTAAGGAGAGGGAGTTAAGACGGCATGACTTTGTTATCAATTACACAACGCCTCGTCGATAAACGCCCCGCACAGGCGAAGTTGATTCTGCCCTTCGAATCAAGGCAGAAAAGCCGTCTGCGGACCGTACTCGATAGCGGTGAAGAAGTTGGCTTGATGCTGGAACGCGGCATCTTCCTGCGTGGTGGCGATTGCCTGCTTGCCGATGATGGTCGCGTCATTGAAGTGATTGCCGCACCTGAAGAAGTATCGGTAGTGACAGCCGATGACCCTTGGGCTCTGGCACGCGCTGCTTATCACTTAGGTAATCGTCATGTCTCCGTGCAAGTCGGCACCGGCTGGTTGCGTTATCTGCATGATCATGTGCTCGATGACATGGTGCGTGGTCTCGGCTTTGTGGTAACGACAGAACAACAACCATTTGAACCCGAAGCCGGTGCGTATGCGCATTCCGGCGCCGACAACACGCATCATCATTCATTCGTACTCAGTCCACAGCATCCGCATCGACATGTCTGACCAAGCTCAATCATTGACCATGTTGCGTCTGTGCCAGTTGGTGAGTCCGGCGCTGCCGATCGGTGCGTACAATTTTTCGCAAGGGCTGGAATACGCGGTGCATCTTGGCCATGTGCACGATGAAGCGTCGACAGCCGACTGGGTGCTCGGTGTGGCTGAGCATGCCGTGGGCACACTGGATTTGCCGCTGCTACTGCGTATGCACGATGCATGGACTCATCAAGATGAATTCACCGCGCGTTCCTGGAGCGTCTACTTGTTGGCGTCGCGCGAAACCACGGAGTTGCGCGCCGAGGAACGTCATCTCGGCCGGTCACTTGCCAAGGTGCTGGTGTCATTGCAAATCGATAAAGCCGCCGAGTGGACGCAGGACGGCGATGCGAGTTATGCCTGTCTATTTGCACTCGCAGCCAGCGAGTGGCAGATCGATCGTGCGCAAGCAGCAACGGCGTATCTGTGGGCATGGTGCGAGAATCAAGTGCTCGCTGCGTTGAAGCTTTTGCCTTTGGGTCAGACTGCCGGGCAACGCATTCTCAACGAGTTGTTGCTCAAGATTCCTGGCATCGTCGAAGGCGCCTTGCTGCTCACCGACGGTGAGATCGGCGTTGCCACGCCGTTGCAAGGCATGGCCAGCGCCTGGCATGAAACGCAATACACCCGTTTATTTCGCTCTTGATTGGTTCAACGGAAATCCTACTCATGAAAGCTAGATACCTCGCTGCTGTACTCGGCCTGCTGCCAACCTTGGCCTTCGCGCACCCTGGTCATGGTCTTGAACATGACCTGCATTCGGGATTTGTTGCCGGCGTACTGCATCCGTTCACTGGCTTGGACCATCTCGCCGTCATGTTGGCGGTGGGTGTATGGGCTGCACAACTAGGTGGCCGCTTACGTTACGCGTTACCGGCAAGTTTTATTGTGTTGATGCTGGCCGGTGCAATGCTCGGTATAAGTGGTGTGCATATCGGCGCGAGCGAACAAGGCATTGCCGCTTCGATATGCGTGATGGGTTTGTTGCTTGCGTTTGCGGTGCGCTTGCCTGCGGCCGCCAGTGTGCTGTTGATCAGTAGCTTTGCGGTATTTCACGGTTATGCGCATGGCATTGAAGCGCCGCACCAAACAAACATTGTTGCGTACTTGAGTGGCTTTGCGATGAGCACCGCTGCATTGCATGTGGTTGGTCTTGCTATTGGTGCTGTGCTGCTAAGTTATGAACAAAGCAAAACATTGCGCTGGGCAGGTGCTGCAATGACATTGGGTGGATTGGCCCTGTTTGTAGGGTGAATTGGTTTTTGTAGGTCGGGTTTTAACCCGACAACGACGCCAGATGTCGGGTTAAAACCCGACCTACAATTGGAGTTTTAATCAATGTCGAGCCAAGTATTACGCATCGGAGTAGGTGGCCCAGTGGGCTCAGGCAAAACCGCCTTGGTCGATGCGCTATGCAAACGCCTGCGCGATCGCTATCGCATTGCCGTGGTCACCAACGACATCTACACGCGCGAGGATGCGGATTTTCTGATTCGCAGTCAGGCACTCACACCGGATCGCATTCGCGGCGTGGAAACCGGCGGTTGTCCGCACACTGCAATACGCGAAGATGCGTCGATGAATCTCTCGGCCATTGACGATCTCATGCATCACTTTCCTGACCTTGAAGTAATCATCGTCGAAAGCGGCGGCGACAATCTCGCTGCCACCTTCAGCCCCGAGTTATCCGATCTCACCTTGTACGTGATCGATGTGGCCGCCGGTGACAAGATCCCCCGCAAAGGCGGCCCCGGCATCATGCGTTCCGATCTGCTCATCATCAACAAGATCGATTTAGCTCCCCATGTCGGCGCGTCGCTTGAAGTGATGGATCGCGACGCAAAGAAAATGCGTGGCGCAAAACCGTTTGTGTTTACCAACCTCAAGACCAGTCATGGACTGGATACGGTGATTGATTTCATTATCAAGCAGGGGATGTTGCGGGCGGCGTAGAAAGTTAGCAGCGTGTCGAAGGGTTCCGACTCTGCATCATTCCGAGCGTGGCCTACTAATAGATAGCAGGCGCTCGCATTAATTGTAGATATCACCGCCGCCAAAACATCGGCGTAATCAACACCACCAGTGGATACACCTCTAATCGTCCCAGCAACATGGCGAGGATGCAGATCCATCTTCCTGCGGTGGTGAGGGTGGTGAAGTTGTTTGCGACGTCGCCGAGGCCGGGGCCGGTGTTGTTCATGCAGGTGGCGATGGCGGAGAAGGCGGTGATCTGCGTTTCGCCGGTGGCGATCAGCAGCACCATCAATACGCCGAAGCTACCGACGTAGATGGCGAAGAAACCCCACACGGCATCGAGAATGCGCCATGGCACCGGGCGCCCGCCGATCTTCACGGGAAACGTCGCGTTGGGATGCACGAGACGGTTCACTTCACGCGTGCCTTGTTTCCACATCAACAGCCAGCGAATCACTTTCATGCCGCCGGCGGCGGAGCCGGCACACCCACCGGCGAAGGTCATCAGGATCAACATCACCGGCAATGCGCCGGGCCAGACGGTGAAGTCGGTGGCGACGAAGCCGGTGCTGGTCATCATCGAGACGGTGTGCAGCAATGCGCTGCGTATCGCGAAGCCTTTATCGTGAAAGGTCTGATGGGCAATCAACGTGGCCGTAAACACCACGGTGGCGACCACCAGCAGCGCGACATAGGCGCGAAATTCGGTGTCGCGAAAATAATCGCTGAAGCTCAGGCGGCGCCAGGCGAGAAAGTGCAGCGAAAAGTTGATGCCGCCGATGAACATGAAAATGATGGCGATGAATTCAATGGCCGGGCTGTTGAAGTAGGCGAGGTTGGCGTCGTGGCTGCTGAAGCCACCGGTGGATACCGTGGAAAAGCTATGACCGATGGCATCGAATGGCGTCATGCCGGCTGCCCAGTAGCTGCCGGCGCATGCAGCGGTGATTAGCACATACACAATCCACAACGCTTTCGCTGTTTCTGTAATGCGCGGCGTCATGCGCGCGTCTTTAATTTGTCCCGGTGTTTCCGCGCGCAACAACTGCATGCCACCGATGCCGAGCATCGGCAGCAACGCAACGGCCAGCACCACCATGCCGATACCGCCCAACCATTGAATCTGGTGACGGTAGTACAGCAACGACTTCGGCAGATCATCGAGTCCAGTGAGAATCGTCGCGCCGGTCGTCGTAAAGCCGGACACCGCTTCAAACACCGCATCGGTGAGGGCGATGTCGGGACGACTCGACAGAATCAATGGCACTGCACCCGCGACACCTAACACCACCCAAAACAACGCCACCACCAGGAAGCCATCGCGCAAGCGCAATTCGCGATCCTGTTTGCGCACCGGCAGCCAGATCAGCAGGCCGATGACCAGCAAGCCGGTGAAGGCATCGAAGAACGACGCTGAGTTGCCATCGGCGAAATGCAGCGACACAGCAATCGGCGGCAACATGGTGACGCTGAACAGCATCAGCAGAATGCCGAGAATGCGTTGAACGGCGAACAGGTTCATGGTGCGGTCTTTAAATTAATGGGGTCAGCGACGCCGATGCGGCACGTCAAACAACCGCTCCACTGCATCGATCTGGCGACGATCGGTGAGGAACAGAATGACGTGATCGTCGCGTTGCACCACGGTGTCGTGATGGGCAATCAACACTTCATCGCCGCGCACGATGGCGCCGATAGTTGCGCCTTCGGGCAACGGGATGTCGGCAATCTTGCGACCGATGACGCGGCCTTCGCCTTGAATGCCGTGGGCAATCGCTTCGATGGCTTCGGCGGCGCCGCGGCGCAGCGAGTGCACTTGCACCACATCGCCGCGACGCACATGCGCCAGCACTGAACCGATGGTGATGATGGGCGGCGAGATGGCGACGTCGAGATTGCCGCTTTCCATCAACTCCGCATAGGCCGGTCGATTGATCAGCGCCATAACTTTCTTCGCGCCCAGTCGCTTGGCGAGCATGGCGGAAAGAATGTTGGCTTCTTCGGCATTGGTGACGGCAACGAACACATCCGCGCTGTCGATGTTTTCTTCCAGCAACAACTCTTCATCCGACGCATCGCCAGTCAACACAATGGTGTTGCCAAGCTGCTCGGAGATACGTCGTGCGCGACGGCCTTCGCGTTCGATGATCTTGACTTGATGCGTTTGTTCCAGCTTCTGCGCCAGTCGGAAACCAATGTTGCCGCCACCGGCGATCACGATGCGACGCACCGGATCTTGCAGACGCTGCATCTCATTCATCACCAGACGAATGTCTTTGCGCGCCGCGAGAAAGAATACTTCATCGCCATTCTCGATCACTGTGTCGCCGGTGGGCATGATGCTTTGTCCGCCGCGGTACAGCGCCGCCACGCGCGCATCGGAATTCGGAATGTGTTCGCGCAGCGTGCGTAGCCGTTGGCCCACCAGTAGACCGCCGCTACGCGCACGTGTGCCCACCATGCGCACCTTGCCGTCGGCGAAGTCCAGCACCTGCAAGGCGCCGGGATAACGAATCAATCGCGCCACGTGTTCGGTGACCAATTGCTCGGGGCTGAGCGTCACGTCGACAGCAAAGGCGCGATCTTCATCGGCGAACAGCTTGCTGTACTGCGTGTATTCGCCCGAGCGAATGCGGGCGATGCGCGTTGAGTCTTTGTTATACAGTGCGGCCACGATCTGGCAGGCCACCATGTTGACTTCGTCGCTGTTGGTCAGGGCAATGAACACATCGGCTTGTTTGGCGCCGGCGGCTTCGAGAATGGAAGGCTGTGCACCGTTGCCGACAATGGTGCGGATATCCAGGCGATCCTGCAGATCGCGTAGCAAGCTTTCGTCGCGGTCGATAACCGTAATTTCGTTGGCTTCTTCGCGAGCCAGATGTTGTGCCGCCGTGCGGCCCACCTGTCCGGCTCCCATAATGATGATCTTCAAAGCGTCACCTCAACCTAAATACAGCGATCGCGTCGGCCGTTTATGCACCGACCGCAATGACGGTCAGGTTGCAGGCCGGGTGCTGCAGTGCGGCGCATTGTAGCCGAGAACCTCAGGACAAGTTCCAGCGTTGCATGCATCTGACTCCCTCTCCCTCTGGGAGAGGGTTGGGGTGAGGGTGGAGCAGGTCGATCAACACTTTAAGAGCACCCTCACGCTGTCTCTCTCCTTAGAGGGAGAGAGGACGCTTAACTCAAGTAATAAGTAAGTGATGGTTGTTAACCGCGCCATTGAGCAAGAGCAAGTCATGCGGGTACGCCGAACCCTCGAACTTAATGCCTATGTATTGAGCAGTATGGCGCTCATTTCAGCCGCGCTTTCTCCGCCTTGCACACTTCGCACTCCGGTGCATAACGGCGAATCAGTTGATCGAATAGCGCACGCACCTGCTGTTGTTGCTGCAGTTTTGCGGCGCGTTGCTCATCGGGAAAAAACTCCAGCCAGCGCAGTTGCGTCATCGCATTGCCCATCGCGGTCAGATACAGCACGGTCCATTGCGTATGGCTGGTATCGCCCACGGGCTTGAAGGACAGCATGTGTTCCGCATCCAGACTGATGACTTCGCTGTTCAAGTTCGGCAACGTTGCTGCGCCACTCGCCTGCAGCTCGCCCCCCAGGCGTGGTTCAACATGCGTTTGCGTATAGCCCAACGTTCTGAGGCCGCCATCGCTGGTGAACAAGGTCCACGCATCGGCGGCGGGCAGATTGATGATGGCATCGGTGCTGAGCGAGGCGGCGTGTGTAGGCCATGAGATCGTGCTTAGCAGCAGATACGTCAGCAACGCAATGTGTGAGCGTGGCGAAAATAAGCGCATGGTAAAAGCCTGGTTAAAGGATTGAGGGCTGTCATTTCGACCGAAGGGAGAAATCCTGCTTCAGGAGCAAGATTTCTCCCTTCGGTCGAAATGACAGACTGAACTGCAGTAGTCAAAAAAAGCTCAACTTAAACCAATTCACCGATCGATCTTGTATTCCACATCCGCGCCTTTCGCCTCGCCGGCTTCGGTCTTGATGGTCCAGTGATCGCTTAAGGTGTAACGCAGCTTTACCGTGTTGATGGCTTCGGTCAGCGAAATGCCATAACTGATAAATAAACGCGGCGACAGAAACTTGCCCAGCACCAGCGAGCTTTGATTCTTGGTATCGGTCTCCACGCCCACTTGCTCAAGGCCGATGCGTCGGCCGAGTTGTGCAGCCAGAAAGCCGCCGCCCTGGATGGCCAGTGTGTTGCTGGCGGAACGAACGGTGTTGGCTTCGCCGCTTTGCAGTTCATCGAGCGGCTTGCCGATCAGCAGGTACGACACGATCTGCGTTTGCGACATGGTCGGGTCGGAATAGAACTGCAAGCGCGGCGCCCGCAGAATGCCGCGCACATTCACACCGACGGTGATCTCGTTGATCTTGCGTTCCGCTTGAATATCGAGACCAGGATCGCCCAGCGGCGTGTTGTCGAACAGCAGTCGGCCGCGCTTGATATCGAGCTTCTGTCCATAAATTTCATAGCTGCCGTTATTCACGCTGAGTTCGCCACTGCCGACGGTGGTGTCGCCGGTATGCATGCGGGTGCTCACTGCGCCGCCAAGTCTGCCTTGCAGTCCCAACGCATCGATGTTGACGTTATCGCCCAGACGAATGCTCACCTCGCTGTTGATGGTCCAACTATTGAGCTGTCGCTCCAACGCGGCATCGGTTTTGAAATGCGCATCGGCAGAAGTCTGGACTGCGCCCACTACTTCTTTCGGTTGCAAGCGCGCTTCGGGAATCAGTACTTCGCCTTTCACGTCGACATGCCGGTCATTAATCGCAAACTGCAGATCGGGCGAAGCAAGTACGCGATACTCGGGCAGGTCCGCTACCAACAAGCGATCGCCCTTAAGGTGCAGGTCGCCGGCCAGCTTGGCATCGCGCCAACTCAAATTACCGCTGGCATTCAATACACCGTCGCCGGCATTGCCTTGCGCGGTGTACTGCATTTGATCCGAATCCACCTGCGCAGTGAACTGCAAGCCGCGCAGCGCCAGATTGGTTTGATAAAAGTCCAGCTCGCCCTGCAGCAGTTGCACCGTGCCGGCGAAGTGCGGCGACAACGCCGTGCCCGACAATTGCAACGCTGAAGCCAGCGTGCCCGCCGCGCGATCGACGTTGTTCACGAACACCGGAATCAACTTGGCATCGCTGCTACTCAAGGCCAGCACACCGCTGAGTGGCCAGCTATCGAAGCCCGCACCACGCGTGCGATCGAGATTGGCCGTCAGGCTAAATACGGTCTGCTCACTCAAGCGCAATTCAGTGGTGGTCTGCACCAGCGCAGGCGTCGCATTCATCTGCACTTCACCTAACGTGATCGGCAACACTTCTTCGCGACCCGCGCCTGAGCGATAACGAATGCTGGCATCGCTCAACCGCACACCGGCTGCGCCTTGCCACGGCGCGCCGTTTATTGCCGAGAGATTCAGTTCGCCATTTACCGTGGCTTGCAGGCGCGTGGTATCAGTCAGCGCCGAGTTGCTGATCGACAGCGGCAGATCCTTGACATCAGCATGCGCATTCCACGTGACGATGCCGCGCTTATCGCGCGACCAATCTGCATCAGCACAGCCCTGTCCATTATTAACTTGCCCACTGCCGACTTTCACGCACAAGCCCTGCACCTGCGACTTGTCGGCGCTGAATTGCCATTCGCTGGGTTGTAGCAGATCGAGGCGCACTGCTTGTTTGTCGTCGAGCAATTGCAGCTTGTACAGCACGCCATGATAGCGATCGTTTTCATACGCTGCGCCGGCATAAATGTTGACGCCATAGCCCTTGGGCACCATCGAGTTGATCAACAGTCCACGCAAGCCCAACTCATGACCACTGGTGCGGCCATTGCTGATCAAGCGCACTTGCTCCATGCCATTGGCACCATGCATCAGCTTCGCGGCCGTCACTTCGATGTTTGAATCAGTGCGATCGGTAAGATCGGCGCGTGCATCGAGCTGCAACGATTCCACCTGCGTGCCGGCATAACTCAGGCGCTTCGCTTGTCCATTCGCGATCAACAACGGCCGCTCGGCGTCGCCGATGATTTCACCGATCATGTTCACATCGCCGGCGATATCGGGATGCAATTGCTGCAAGGCCGGTGCAATCAAACTGAATTTCAAATTGTTCTGCGGGCCGATCATGCCTTGCGCAGTGAGATGCGAACGTCCCCATTGCGCATCCACCGCATCGGCTTGCCAGCGCTTGCCTTCGCGTTGCACACGGCCGCTGGCATTCACTGCTTGCTTGCGCAGCATGCCGGTGAGCGATTGCACGCGCACATCGAACTGGACTTGTTTATCGAAGCCGCGGCCTTTACCGCTGGCTTTGATATTCAACGCACCCGGCCAAGCCGATTGCAACGCCACTGGATTGAGATTCGCGCCGTTCAATTCGAATTGCCAATTGCGCGGTAATGCAAATTGCACAGTGGCCGAACCGCTGGCCGTGCCTTGCAACGTGTTGGCGGTGTAATGCGCCAACGTGATGTCGCCGGTGCGCAGCTCGCCGTTGGCCTGCACTTGCGTGAGCGGCCAGAACGCCGTGCGCACGTCGCCTTGCACGTCGAATTGATACGGCAAGGTGCCGCGTAACGTCAATGAGCCTTGCGGGCTTACAAAGTAAGCATGCTCATCGTTGGCATGCAGCGGCCAGCGCAGTTGTTGCCACGAGCCGTGCATATCCAGCAGCGGCTTGCTGCCGGTCTGAAGAGTGATCGTGCCTTGCGTACGCGTGCGTACTCCCGTTGCAGGCACAGCCACATCGGCGCGATCGATGCTGAACACGCGCTGTGCATAGTGCGTATCGGCATCGAAGCGCAGTGGCGTCGGACTCCATTCGGGGATGACCACGTTGCCCTGGTAATGCATGCCGGCATTGCTGAGCGCAAAGTGGCCGTTGAGCTTGCTCAAACTGAAAGTGGGTTGTGGCCACCACGCATTGAGCAATACTTGGTCAGCGGTGGCATCGCCTTGCACCGACCAGCCGCTATCGGGAAATGAAAGTGCGCCGTTGACGATGGCTTCGTGCGGTTGGTGCAGCAATGCATCGAATTTGAGTTCGCGGTTTTTGCCGGTCACCGGACCATCGGCTGTGACATCGCCGTGCAAGGTCGGACCATTCGCAATTCTGTACGCGGCATCAAGCTGAGCTTGCAGATTCAAAGTACTGCCGGCATCGAGCACCACAGTGCCGCGTGCGTCGAATTCACGCGTGACGGCATCGAGATTGCTGAGGCGCAAGCGACTGCGCGATAGCTCGGCGCTACTGCGCAGCCGCGTGGCAACGATGGCGTAACCGCTGGTGTGAATGTATTCGGCGTGCCGTGCATTGAACTCGTCGACATGAATGCGCAGGAAGGCCGGGAGAAAATGAATGGGCGCGTCGGGCGTGATGCGTTGCGGCGGCTTCATCGTCGCAACCACCTTGTCGATCTGCAGCCGCTGCACGCTGACCAGGCCACTGAGCAGTAACGCCGGATTGAGATCGACATCAAATTGATCGATGTCGATATGAATGCGTTCATGATCAAGCTGGATGTGATCGATATGCAGCGGCCCGCCAAGATTGCCGGTGACGCCCTCAATCTGCATATGCAAGCCGGGCAGGTGATTCAGTTGCAACAATGCAAACTGCAAACCCGACGCCGTGTAGCACAGCCAGACAATCGCAATGCTCGCCAGCAGCAGCGGTATGCCGAGTATGAGTAGCGGAATGCGAATTGACTTGCGCATGGCTTAAAACAGCGTCGAGATGTGCAAGTGCAGGCGCGGCGTGCGCCCGCTCACTGACAAGGGCTGCGCGACATCCAGGCCCAGACTAGCTACCGAGATGTGATAGCGCACGCCCACTCCGACCGAATATTCCAGCGGATCGCTGAAATTCATCACCGCATTACCGATGTCGTAAAACAACGCGCCACGAAAATTCTTGGGAAAATCGCGTTCCAGTTCGACGGTGCCAACCACCAATTTGGTAGCGCCTACCTTGGTGCCCGCCGCTCTGAAGTCTTTAGTGTCATAAATACCATCCGTCTTACCCAGTTCGTTGGGGACATCCACCGGCGACAATTCATTGAGACTAAAACCGCGCACACTGTTATCGCCGCCCGCGAAGAAGCGCGCCGAGATGGGAACCTTCTTGAATTCTTGCAGATCGCGTACCTGGATGGCGCCGATCTGCCCACGCAAACGTAGGTGATACTTGGCGCTTAAATCAAAAATCTTTTCGCCTTCGAGAAACAGTCGCAGATAAGAAGCGCCGGAGCCCAATGAGCTGGGTGAACCAGATAGCTCGGCGTACAACGAATAACGTCGCGGCGCTTGACCCAAAATATAAGTAGGCAACGTCGCATAACTGATGCCCGGCACCAGCAGAAAAGTCCGGGTGGTATCGGTTTTGACATTGTTCTCGTCGAAGTAAACCGAGTTTTCGCGCGTGAAGCGGGTGAACAACACGCGTTGCCATGAACCGAGCACCTGCGTGAGGCTTGGCGTGAATTCATCGCGATAGCTCAGGTTGTCGGCCAGTTGTTCCTTGATTTTCGAGAGCAGGAAATCCACTTTCTCCAGCGCTACATCGCCCACCGGAATCACGTAACGCACGCTGGCGTCATAACCGATGGCCGAGCCTTCGAGCTGCAACTTGGCGCGATGCCCATCGCGATTCACCAGGCGGCGATCCCAGGTCAACGAGCCGCGCGTCTGTGTATCGGTGCCATAACCCGCCGCAATGGCGTAACTGTTTTTGCGATTGGGTTTCGCGGTGATCTTGATCGGCACGGTGTGCGTCACGGGATCAGGTTCACCGCTGACCACTTCTGCCGGTGAGAAGTACTGCGTATCGTCGAGCACGTACTGGGTTTGCAATAACAGATCGACGTTATAAGGATCACCTTGTTGCATGCGTAGCAGGCGCTGCATCTTGTCGGCGTTGATGACGTTCTGCTCGATGGTGATCGCGCCGAAGTAGTAACGTTCGCCGGTATCCATCTGCAAGGTGACGTAAGCGCGACGTTCGGCTTTGTCGATCAATAGATCGCTGGTGGTCCAGTGCGCATTGAGATAACCGCTGCTGGTTGCGGCGCGCAGCAGGTTGGCTTTCACGGCTTCATATTCGCCATGATCGAGACGACGACCGCCGCGCAGTTCGTGCTTGTCGATTTCATCGGCAATGCGTTGGTCGTCCTTGCCGGGACCATCAACGCCAATATTCACTTCCGATAGACGCACGGCGCGACCGGGCATGATGTTGAGCGTCACTTTCCAATCGTTCTTGTCCGGCTTGCGGCGCTCGGTTTGGTACGTGACCTGCGGTTCGTAGTAGCCCAACGGTTCAAGCGCACTGCTGACTTCCGCGGGAATGCGCGCTTCGAGCCGCTCGAGTGTGTCCTGTTCGAGATCACTGCGCTTGGCATAGCGCGTGAGGCTCAAGAAAGCACGCACGTTGTTCTGCATCTGGTCGGTACCACCATCGATCTTGATATCGATATCGACACCCGCCAGCGCCCAACTGCTGACGCACAAACCGAAGCACAGGCATACAGCAAAGCGCAAACAGGCCAGTGGCAGCGAGCCGGTCATCGTAATGGTGGCCGTTATTCCGGCGAGGTGTCGAACCCTGACACCGGTTCGCTGGCGATGGGCTCGTCAGGATCCTCATTGCTCACCCACATTTCAGGCACGTCCGCGCTCTTGAATTCAAACCGCGATACGCCGGTTTGCACGCCCTCAGGATCGAAGCGACGTTCATGCAATACCGTGCGACCGGTGCGCTCCACCAACAACACTGTTGAGCAGCGCGTGCCATAACGTTCATTGACGATGAACGGCGCCGACACCATGCGCTCCCACTCTTGCGGCAAGCCGGTGGCGGGCAATTCAGCATCCACTGCACGGGTGCGATCAGCCAACATGCGGAACAATGCATCGCTGCTCAGTTCAGGCTGCTTGAGCAATTCGGTGAATTGATTGCGGGTGCGGACTAGTTTGGGCCACGGTGTATCGAGCAGATGATTGGCGATGCCATAAATGCCGGGCTTCAGCGCCTGCGGCACCGGTGTGCCGCGATTGGAAAAGTAGTACAACGCGCGCGGTCCGCCGACCAATAGATTGAAGCCTGAATAACGCGGCGCTGCGCCACGCAGATCGTCGAGAAATTCTTTTGGCGAGGTGGCGCCGGTGAGAAAGCGCGGAATCAACGAACCGCGCGAGGGCGAGTGTTCTGCCGGCGCTTGCAGATCGCGGAAGTTGGTCACCACCCCGAAGCGCCCCGAGCGCGCCACACCCAGCCAGGTGCCATTCGCTTTCAGATCACGTGGCGCGAGGATGCGTGCATCGTCCTGCCACCAATTGAGCGGCGCTGCCGGCCGGTCGTGAAATTCATCGCGATTGCCTGCGAGGATCAGGCGATAGCGCGGGTGGTTCTTCCAGGCAATGACGAGTAAGCACATGCGGCGATTCTACAAATCTCTCACGGGTTCTGTATGACAAGTCTTGATGGGCAGGCCATCACCGGACAGCGCGTGACCGGTTGTCCTACTTGAGGAAGTCTTTCGTTCTCGTCCTGAGCAGCGCAGCGTGGCGAAGGATTCTGAGCACGATCACGCGTCGGTTCAGATTAGCGCTGCGTACGCATCACTTCTTCACGCAGCGGCCGCGGTGCATCCTGATCATACCAATGCTCGATCAGGCGAAATGAAATCGACTGAATCGATGACAATAACAGGTCGCCCCGTGCTAATTGCTCGCGTGTAAACCAGCGGGCCTCTTCCAGCTCATGATCGTTTAATTGAATGTCGGTGCTGGCAGCGTGCGCGATAAAGCCCAACATCAACGATGAAGGGAAGGGCCAGGGCTGCGAGGAGTGGTACTCCACCGCATCCACCACCACGCCGGATTCTTCGTGCACTTCGCGCACCACTGCTTCTTCGATGCTCTCAGCCCACTCCACATAGCCGGCCAGTGTGGAATAACGCCCTGCCGGCCACGCCGCTTGACGACCCAGCAACACCCGTTCGCCGTCAGTGACCAGCACGATGATGGCCGGATCAAGACGCGGAAACTGCATCAAGTTGCAGTGCGCATTGCTGCACCGGAGCACATGACCTGCATCGATACTTTGTGTCGGCGAACCGCAGCGACCGCAGAAGCGATGCTTGTCGCGCCATAGCAGCAGCGCGCGTGCATAGCCCAGCAGGCCGGCTTCATCGCGGTCCATCTGCCCACCCACCGCGCGCAAGTCATGAAACTCGCCATGTGCATGCAAGGCCGGTTCACGGTCAGCGGCGAGCTGCACGGCAAAATAATAACGGCCACGGAACTCGCCCAGCAGCACCACTTCTTCCGTCGTCACCGGCAAGGTCTGCGGCGACAGCCAGGCAATATTGGGTGCGTTGACGCTGCCGGTAATCAGATGGCGATCGCGCCACATCGGCAGCAACGAGGCCTCGCCGCTGGCCAGCAACGCATTCAGCCACGCCGCATCCTGACGGCGTTCGGCGAGACGATTGAAGTCGTTCCCGGCATAAAAGTTATGAGGCTGGCGCAGACGAATCATGGGCATACTCGATGCGGGGGTGCCGGCGATTCTAACGCCAGATGCCGGTGGGGTTTAATCCGAAAGACGGACAACCAACCTTGTCATCCCCGCGGAAGCGGGAATGACGTGCTGTTGTATTGCTTATTAACGAGCGGCTTTACCTGCATGCTGTTCGCGCAACTTGCACACTGGGCATTGATGTTTCAGCACCGTGTTGACATCGCGGACGAAGTGGCTGTTACAACGTTCGCAATGTTGCAGATAGATTTCACCACGCGCCGCCAGACAACGTGCGAAATACCATGCCTGTTCGAAGTTCAGCGGCTGCTGCGCGATATGCCGATACTCGGTGTAGGCATCGCAGAACAGCGATGCGTACTGCACACCGATGTTCAACCACGGCTTGGGTCGTCGCCCTTTGAGCAAGCCGTGCTTGATTAGCACACCGCTGATGATGGAGGACTCCAGTTGTACGGCGTGATTGCGCGTGAACTGACCCGCGCTGCTGGGCGAGCGACCACGATGGCGATTGCTGGTCTTTGCCATCGCCGCACGGTGATAAAGGCGGCGGATCTGTTCTTCGCTGAGGCCGGTGGCCAGGCGAATGGTGCGAGTACGCGCTTCGAATTTCAGCATGCGCAATGCGGTTGCGTCGCGCTCCGCTTCGCTGGCGGCAGATTGTTTTGTCATATAAACCCGTATCGGCCCTTCACTGGCGGTCCGTTGTCACTCCAGCTTGTTATTATCGGTGAGGCATCAGCTACGCACCAGCAAGCCGCACATCAATTCACTTCAAATCGTTGAACAAGGAGCAGGAGCATGTTCGAGCAAGGGATTATGTCCGAGATCGACACGGAGAACGTCACGGCCGAGCAGCGGCAACTGCGTCGTCTCAATTTCGATTTTCTCAAACTGTTGCGCGATAGCAGCAGCGTTCCTGCTGTAGCGGGACAGCGCCAACAATTGGCATTGTCCGCCGGGTCGGCGGCTACGCTGGCGCACTGCGCCGATGAAGGTCTGCAACGCATGGCGCAGTGCGGTTTTTCATTATTTTCCTTGTCGCTGCATCGCGCCGACATCTGGCAACACGCCATCCACAACAGCGTGCACGGCGAAGCCCAATACGTCCTGCCGGCCGGCAGTCAGGGAGCGGACGGCAGCGGCTTCATGACCTGTGCCTTGTTCTTTGCCTGGCACTTGAGTCAACAATCGCCGCGCACCGCGCGGTTTCTGCTCGGCATGACTGACGATTGCTTGGCGGTAATTGTTGGCATGGAGTTATGGCAGTGCAGCCAGATTGCACACAGCCACCGCCATTTGCTCAGCGCACGCTGGCAGCATCACGCGTATTTCTGGCCCGATCTATTGCGATACGGCACCAGCGGCGACATGCAGCATTTCAAATTCGCGCGTCTATTGGGCTCGCAGCTCATGGCGCAGGAACTGGAACCCAGCGCCATCGTGCGTTTGAGCAAGAGCGACTGAAGTTTGTCTCTACCTCTTCCGGTAGACATGCCTGGCGATGCAATTAAGCGATTATTAAGTGATCGTTACCTGGGGCTATTGAGCGTCGATTGGCTTGCGGGTCGCAAGCGTGCTCAGTAGGCTTGCCGAAATAAGTCGTTATCACCGAGTCCTCCCATGAAAGCCCTGTCGCTGCAAGGTCTAAGTAAAACCTACAAGAATGGCGTGCAGGCGCTTAAAGGCATCGATCTCGATGTTGAAGAGGGTGACTTCTTTGCGCTGCTCGGTCCCAACGGGGCGGGCAAGACCACGGCCATCGGTATTGTCACCTCGTTGGTGAACAAGAGCGCGGGCAAGGTCAGTGTGTTCGGTCATGATATCGACACCGATCTCGCCAATGCCAAAGCCTGCATTGGCTTGGTGCCGCAGGAAATCAATTTCAATCTGTTCGAAACCGTCAGTACGGTGTTGCTGAACCAGGCTGGTTTTTACGGCATTCCGCGCAAGGTCGCGCATGATCGTTTGGAAAAGTATCTGCACGAATTACAGCTCTGGGAAAAACGTAACGCCATCGGCCGCAGTCTGTCCGGTGGCATGAAGCGACGCTTGATGATCGTGCGCGCATTGGTGCATGAACCACGTCTGCTGATACTCGATGAACCCACTGCGGGCGTGGATATCGAAGTGCGTCGTTCGATGTGGGAGTTCATCAAGAAGGTGAATGCTGCCGGCACCACCATCATTTTGACCACGCACTATCTCGAAGAAGCCGAAAGTCTGTGCCGCAATGTGGCCATCATCAATCAAGGCAAGATCATCGAGAACGAACGCATGAGCACCTTGCTGCGCAAACTCAACACCGAAACCTTTGTGTTGAACCTGCGCAATCCGATCAATGCCGTGCCGACATTCGCCGGCTATAAGGTGACCGTGAGCGACGATCATACGCTGGAAGTCGAGACCAGCAAGGAACAGAACCTCAACGAGGTGTTCGCAGCATTGAGTACGCAGGGCATCGAAGTGGTGTCGATGCGCAATAAGGCTAATCGCCTCGAAGAATTGTTCCTGAGCATGGTGGAACGCGGCAACGAAGCCAACAAGAAAGCGAGCTGAGCGATGACAACTGCGACGACCACTCCAGCGACAATCCCCAATCGCTCCGCCGCGAATATGGTGGGCTTTCAAACCATCGTGCGCCGCGAATATAACCGCATCATGCGCATCTGGGGACAGACGCTGATTCCACCGGCGATTACCGCGACGTTGTACTTCATCATCTTCGGTAATCTCATCGGTGGCCGCGTCGGTGAGATGAATGGCCACACCTATATTCAATACATCGCGCCGGGCTTGATCATGATGACCGTGATCACCAACAGCTACGGCAACGTGGTGTCGTCTTTCTTCGGCGCCAAATTCGGCAAACATATCGAAGAGTTGCTGGTATCGCCGTTGCCGAATTTCCTGATTGTCACCGGCTACATGGCCGGCGGTCTACTGCGCGGTCTGATGGTAGGCGCTGTGGTGACGCTCATTGCGCTGGCATTCACGCATCTGCATGTGGAGCATCCGCTGGTGATCGTGTCGGCTGTGTTGCTGGCGTCGATGGTGTTCTCGCTGGCGGGCATGTTGAATGCGGTGTTCGCCAAGAACTTCGATCAGATTTCATTCATTCCGACATTTGTGCTCACGCCGCTGACTTATCTTGCTGGTGTGTTTTACACCATCACCTTGCTGCCTGATTTTGCGCAGAAGCTGTCGCATCTGAACCCCATTCTGTACATGGTGAATGCATTCCGCTTCGGCTTCCTCGGCACCAGCGACGTCGATATCACGCTGGCCTTCGGCATCATGATCGTCGCGGTGGTGGCCTTGTTCGTGACGTGTTTGACGTTGCTGAATAAGGGCATTGGTCTGCGCGAGTAAATCCGTGCGTCGTTGCCCCCTCCCTGCCCTCCCCCGCAAGCGGAGGAGGATAGGAATGTGTTCACTCCCTCCCACGCGTGCGGGGGAGGGTTGGGGTGGGGGCATCAGTTATTCCTTAGAGATCATTTCATGAAGCATTGCATCGCGATGATGTGGGTTTTACTGCTGGCTGTTGGCGTCACCACAAACGCCGCACCAACCCTTCCGCCCGGTGTTACTCAGACTGCATCTGTGGAAGGCATCACCGAGTATCGACTCGACAATGGACTGAAGGTGCTGCTGTTTCCCGATCAATCCAAGCAGACCATTACGGTGAACGTCACCTACTTGGTGGGTTCGCGACACGAGAACTACGGCGAGACCGGCATGGCGCACTTGCTGGAACACATGCTGTTCAAAGGCTCGCCGAAGCATCGCAAGATTCCCGATGAACTGTCGGCACATGGTGCGCGCCCCAATGGCAGCACCTGGTACGACCGTACCAACTACTTCGAAACTTTTGCCGCCACTGACGACAACTTGAAATGGGCATTGGATCTTGAAGCCGATCGCATGGTGAATTCATTCGTCGCCAGGAAAGATCTCGACACCGAAATGACCGTGGTGCGCAACGAATTCGAATCCGGCGAGAACAAACCCGATTCAATTCTCGAACAACGCATGATGGCCACGGCGTATCTATGGCACAACTACGGTAATACTCCCATCGGTGCGCGCGCCGATATCGAGAATGTGCCGATCAAACGTCTGCAGGCGTTTTATCGCATGTACTACCAGCCTGATAATGCAGTGTTGTTGGTGGCGGGCCGATTCGATAGCGCCAAGACTTTGCAGATGATCAAGCAATACTTCGGCGGCATTCCCAAACCAACTCGTATACTGCCGACGCTGTACACCGTTGAGCCGACACAGGATGGCGAGCGCGAAGTAATCCTTCGCCGTACCGGCGATGTGCAACTGGTGGGCGCGGCGTATCACATTCCCAGCGGCGCACATCCCGATATGGCGGCGCTGGATATTCTTTCCGCGGTGCTGGGCGATGAGCCATCGGGTCGGTTGTACAAAGCGCTGATCGAAACCAAGCAAGCCTCAGATGTTTCAAGCTGGTTGCATCAATTGCACGATCCCGGTCTGGCAATGGTGTTTGCCGAAGTGCGGCAGGGCGACTCGTTGCAAACTGCGCGGCAAACACTGCTCAATACCATCGATGTAATTACTTCCCAACCGCCCACTACTGAAGAAGTGGCGCGGGCGCGCACGCAGTTGCTGAAACAGATCGACTTGAATCTCAACAACTCGGGCAACATCGGCCGCACCTTGAGCGAATGGATCGGCATGGGCGACTGGCGTCTGTACTTCCTGCATCGCGATCGCCTGCGCGCTGTCACGGTGGCCGATGTGCAGCGTGTTGCAGCGACCTACTTCAAGCCCAGTAATCGTACCGTCGGTGTGTTTATTCCTACCGAAAAACCCGATCGCACGGAGATTCCCGCAACACCCGATGTGGCTGCATTGGTAAAGGACTACCAAGGCGATGCCGCCAAAGTGGCAGGTGAAGCCTTCGATCCTTCGCCGGCCAATATCGATGCGCGCACGCTGCGCAGCGTGTCGAAGTCGGGCATCAAGTTGGCCTTGTTGGCGAAGCAGACGCGCGGCAATACCGTGGTGGCCAATCTGACGCTGCGTTTCGGCAATGAACCAGTATTGCGCGGCCGCAATGCGGTCGCCGACCTGGTCGGTGGCATGTTGATGCGCGGTACCAGCAAACATACGCGTCAACAAATCACCGACGAGCTGGATCGCTTGCAAGCGCGCGTCAATATCACCGGCTATGCCGCCGGCGCGAATGTGTCGATCGAAACCACGCGCGACAAGCTAGGCGATGTCATGACATTGGTGGCCGAGATGTTGCGCGATTCGGTATTCCCCGATAACGAGTTCGCCACGCTCAAGCAGGAACGCTTGAGCAGCATCGAGCAACTGCGCTCCGAGCCGCAGGCGCTGGCCAGCATCGCCTTGCAGAAACATCTCAATCCCTATAACAAGGGTGATATGCGCTACATCGCAAGCGTCGAAGAACGCATCGCCGATATGAACGCCGTGACGCTGGATGACGTAAAAAGTTTTCATCAGCAACTGTATGGCGCCAACAATGGCGAGTTCAGTGTGGTCGGCGCTGTCGATGCGCCTGCTATTGCTGCGCAGTTCGATCAATTGTTCTATGGCTGGCGCAGCCAGCAAAATTACCAGCGCGTGCCGAACGTTTATCAGGCAGTCGCCGCAATCAATCAAACCATTGCGACACCCGACAAAGCCAACGCCATGTATCTTGCCGGTACACAATTGGCATTGCGCGATGATGATCCGGATTATCCGGCACTGGTGCTGGGCAACTACATGCTGGGCGGCGGCTTTCTCAACTCGCGTCTTGCCGTGCGCGTGCGACAAAAAGAAGGCCTGAGTTATGGGGTGGGTTCGCAATTCAACGCCAGCTCGCTCGACCGCGTCAGCAATTTCATGGTGTACGCGATTTATGCGCCGCAAAATCTCAGCAAGCTGGAAGCAGCGATCAACGATGAATTGAAACTCGCTATCGCCAAAGGCTTTACTGCCGAAGAGTTGCAGGCCGCCAAGTCAGGCTGGTTGCAAGCGCAGCAAGTGAGCCGTGCGCAGGACAATGAGCTATCGCGCAAGTTATCCAGTTATCAATATCTGGATCGCACCCTGGCGTGGGATGCCGCGCTGGAAAAACAGGTGGCGGCGTTGACCCCCGAACAAGTTAGAGCTGCGTTGCAGCGGCAACTTGATGTGAGCAAGTTGAGCGTGGTGAAGGCGGGAGATTTCAGGAAGGAAGATACCGCGTCGAAGTGAGGTAAATCCGTAGGGGCGAGGCACTTGTACTGAGCCTGTCGAAGTGCGCCTCGCCCTGTAGAAAAGTCACAATCACTTGGCTCGATGTGGCAACGTCGATCGCAACTGAATGCCATCATGCTCGCTCAATAACTCCGCGATCCAATCGACGAACACGCGAGTCTTTCCTGACAAGTGACGATTCTGTGGATACACCACGTATAACGGCGCGGGCTCAGGAAACCAATCGGCCAGCACCAATTCAAGTCGACCATCACTTTCCATGGCTTCTTTCAGAATGAATGCCGGTACGCGTGCAATACCAAGACCCGCTTCCGCTGCGGCGACGTAGCTGTTGTCGTCTTCCAGTGCAATGTGGCCTTGCAACGTCGTTTGAATACGCGCGCCATCCTTGGAAAAAATCCAGTCGGAAATTTTGCCGGTGCGCGATGAGAAATGATTGATGCAACGATGCTGCGCCAGATCGTTGGGATGACGCGGTTGCCCATGCGCTGCAAGATACGACGGGGCGGCGCAGATGGCATACCAGAGAAAGCCGACACGTCGCGCCACATAACTGGGTTCGGTAATTTCACCGCTCCACACCGCGCAATCGATATCTTCTTCCACAAGGTCAGCACGACGTTCGCTGCTGACCAATGCCAGTTCGATCTCAGGATAACGCGCAAAAAATTTCGGCAGCGCCGGCACGATCACTGCGCGTGCTATCAACGTCGGCACTTCCACGCGCAAGCGACCGCGTGGCGTGACGTGTTGATGGGTGAGCAACTCTTCGGTCTCACGCACCTGCGCCAGAATCGCCACGCAACGTTCGTAGTAAGCCGCGCCGTCGACCGTCACGCTCATGCGGCGGGTAGTGCGATTAAGCAACTTCACACCCAATGACGCTTCCAGTTTTTGGATCAGCGTGGTGGCCGACGCTTTAGGCAGATTGAGGCTGTCGGCCGCATGCGTAATGCCGCCGGTTTCGACGACGCGCACGAATACTTCCATCGCCAGCAATTTGTCTAAAGACATAACCGAACGCTCTGCTCATCAAGGCTGATTGTTCACGACCACGAATAGTGAATTCATGTGCCGCTATTTTTTAGCGGCCGCTACCAATAATAGACTGCCTCCACGCCGCAAGGTGAATCACATAGTCAACCACATGGTCGTCAAGCAGAGGTCATCATGAGTCAAGCCGTTGCAACCGAAACCGACAAGGCAGAGCTGATCAAACACGTCAGCGATGCCGATTTCGCCGAAGAAGTACTGAGTTCATCGCAGCCCGTGCTGGTGGATTACTGGGCCGAGTGGTGCGGACCTTGCCGTATGATCGCGCCCTTGCTCGATGAATCGGCCACGCAGTACGCAGGTCGCTTGAATATCGCCAAACTCAATGTGGATGAGAATCAACGCACGCCCAGCCAGTATCACGTGCGCGGCATTCCGACACTGATGCTGTTCAAGAACGGGCAGGTGGTGGCCACGCAAGTTGGTGCGGTGAACAAAGCGCAGCTAACGGCGTTTCTGGATAAGCATTTATAAGCCGCCGTTCTATACGGCAGGCAAATAGCTATGCAGCAGGTTGTGGCGTCCTCTCTTCCGGAATCGGGAGAGAGGATCGACACAACTTAAATTCAACCTCAACGAATACCCACACCCCGCGCCAAACACACCGCCAGAATCGGAATCAGCATCAGCAGATGCGCTTCCCACATCACGATGCGACGCGTGCTGCGAATGGCTTCGGCATTCGGCAAGCCTTGGCCAGCATCGAGCGCTTTCACCCAGCGGCGATAACGCAGGGTCGGCGCAATCGACATCAAGCCAATGACGATGAACAGCGTGGCTTTTAGATGCAGCAAGGGTTGCGACCAGTACCACGCGAACCCTTTGATGCCCCACCAGGTGCGCGCAAAGCCGGTGGCGAGCAACATCAAGGCCGCGATACCGTAGATCATGTCGACGCGCGCGAGGCGTCGTACTACCGCTTCATTCAACCATTCAGTGCGCAGCAATGCGGCTTGGCTGGTGAGGAATACGGTCACCATCAAGATGGCGGCGATGTGCAGGTAGGCTAGTAGTGCTTCGAGGGCCATGCAGGGAACTCCTTCGAGTTGTAAGAGGATGCGCAGCGTAGGCGCGTGGAGCTATCAAGACGCTTCGACACGCTGCGCCTGTCGAAGCGTCCATGTAGGGGCGGTTCGTGAACCGCCCTTCTCAAGACTAAAGAGGGTCGTTCGCGAACGACCCCTACGAAGTATCTGTTGCTACTCCCGCAACAACTCATCAATCCGCATATTCGCCGCCGTATCTGCCACGTGTGGACCCAGCTCGCGTGGATCGAAATCATCCACATTGATGATGTCCATGACTTTGTGGTCGTAGTCACGCAGCAACTCCGCTTCGGCAACGGTGATCAGATCGATCTCCAACGCTTCATCGATTTGATGCGGCAGGTCCAGCGCGCGAATGCGACCGGTCTTCACGCCTTCTACACGAATGCGCCGTTCCAACGGCTCGGCGGCATCGGCCAGCGATAGCGCTTCCTGCAACATGCCCAGCGGGTTGTCGGGTTCAATGGTTTTGTACAAGCCATCGCTCAGACGTGCGCGAGTATCGGTGACGGTCATCATGCTGTTGGCCACGGCGGCGCCGAGTTTGTCGCCGGGTGCGAAGTAGGTTAGACCGCGTGGAAAAATCACCAGGCGCATCAATGCGGCCATGAAGCGATTGGGGAAGTTGCGCAGAAAGCCATGCAATTGTTCCTGTGCTTGATACAGCAAGTGACGACAGGCCCACTCGACAATCGGCAAATCGGCTTCGGGCCGGCCTTGATTCTCGTAGTGTTTAAGCACCGTCGAAGCGAGATATAAGTTGGACAGCACATCGGCGAGACGTCCCGACAAGGTCTCCTTCTTCTTGAGATAACCACCGAGACTGAGCATCGATACATCCGCTGCAAATGCAAACGAGGCGCTGAAGCGGTTGATGTGCTGAAAGTAACGCTTGGTGGCTTGAATGTCCGGCGTGTGTGAGAAGCGTGCCAAGGTCATCGCCATCACCAGTGAACGCACCGCATTGCTGATGGTGAAGCCGATGTGTGCAAACAAGGCTTGATCGAATTCACGCACGCCTTTTTCCTTGTCCTTGTCGCGTGCGGCATTCATTTCTTTGAGCACAAACGGATGACAGCGAATCGCGCCCTGACCGAAGATCATCAAGGTGCGCGTTAAAATGTTTGCGCCTTCAACGGTAATCGCAATCGGCACGCTTTGATAACCGCGACCGAGATAGTTCTTCGGCCCCAGGCAAATCCCCTTGCCGCCTTGCACATCCATCGCATCGTTGGCGACTTTGCGCGCCAGTTCAGTGACGTTGTACTTGAGAATGGTGGAAGGCACGGCCGGCCGTTCACCAGCATCCAGTGCGGCGATGGTGACCGAACGCGCGGCATCCATGATGTAAGCCATGCCGGTGATGCGCGCGATCACTTCCTGCACGCCTTCGAGTTGTCCCACCGGCACATTGAATTGACGACGAATGCGGCAGTACGCGCTCGACGCATACGCGGCTGCTTTCGACGCGCCCGTGGTATTCGATGGCAGCGAAATACAACGACCCACTGACAACTGTTCCACCAGCATGCGCCAGCCTTGCCCCGCCATCTTGATGCCGCCAATGATGAAGTCGAGCGGTACGAATACATCCTTGCCGAAGATCGGGCCATTCTGAAACGGTGTATTCAATGGAAAGTGACGTCGCCCGATGCGAATGCCCGGCGTGCTGCGTGGAATCAATGCAACGGTAATGCCGTAATCGACTTTGCCATCGCCTAATAAATTTTCCGGATCGCGCAATTGAAACGCGAGACCGATGATCGTCGCCACCGGTGCCAGCGTGATGTAGCGCTTGGCGAAGTTGAGTTTGATGCCGACGATTTCTTCGCCGTTGTACGTACCTTTGCACACCACGCCGATGTCGGGAAGCGATGCGGCATCGGAACCGGCGCGTGGACCGGTCAACGCGAAGCAGGGAATCTCTTCACCACGCGCCAGACGCGGCAAGTAGTGATTCTTCTGCTCATCGGTACCGTAGTGTTGCAACAACTCACCGGGCCCTAGTGAATTAGGCACCGATACGGTTGAACTGACGGTGGCTGATTTACTCGCCAGCTTCACCAGCACGCAGGAATGCGCGTAAGCCGAGAATCCCAGGCCGCCATATTGTTTGCCGATGATCATGGCGAAGAAGCCGTGCTGCTTGATGAACTCCCACATCTCCGGCGACATGTCGGCGCGACGATGCGTGATATCCCAATCGTCGATCATGCGGCACAGTGCTTCGGTGGGACCATCGAGAAAGGCTTGTTCTTCGGCGCTCAGTTGCGGCGGCGGCGACGACATCAACTTGTCCCACTGCGGCGCGCCGCTGAACAATTCGCCGTCCCACCACACCGTGCCGGCCGCCAGCGCTTCGGCCTCGGTGGTCGACATCGTCGGCAGCATGCGGCGATAGGTGCGCAGGAATGGGCGACTGATAAGACGGATGCGCAGTGAATCGATATTCAGCAGCACCAGTATCAGCAACACCAGCCACATGAAGATGACGGCCGATAGTCCCGCATCGCTGAACAGCGTAAACAGCACCACCGCCATGCCGAATAGCAGCGTGCTCAACGCCAGTGACACCCGTTGATACGCCAGATACAAGCCGCCGCCGATGAATGCTGCCGACCACAATGCACTCGACACGATTGACCTCGCACAGGCTGTTGATTTTGTCGCCGCACACTATGCCTCGACGATGGACTGGGCAAGTGTGGCTGGTAACGGTTGTCGGCATGCTCAAGATGGGCGGCGCGCTGCCGATAAGACAATCGGTCCTTGAATCAGCAGCGATGCAAATTTTTGCATGCCAAGTTTGTAAGGCCATCTCTCAACATCTATCAGTGATGTGTGACGGTAGCGGCAGCTCGTCCAGAAAAAATAGCCGTCGCCTAAAGTCGTTCAGAAATCGACCGACAGCTACGGTAACAACCAAAAAAAGCAGTAGAGAGCGGATATGTTTCTTAAGAATGTAAGTCTCGGCAAACAATTACTGGCGCCGGTGGCGCTGGCGGTGCTGGGCATCGTTTGTGTGGGCGCATTGAGCTGGAGCCGGCTCGGCGCGGTGTATGAAATCGCACATTACACCGATGCGAACATCATTCCTGCTTTAGAAGTCCTCGATCAAGCCGACTCGGCCTCGAAGGTAATGCGCATTCATACCTGGCAGATCGTTGCGCTGCGAGATGATGCCGCGCGGCGCGAAATACGCGCCAAGATGGCCGAGAGCGCGCAGGAAGTCACCAACGCATTGAACAAATACGAAAGCGACAACATGTCCGCCGACACAGCGGTGCAGTTGGTCAAGGACAAGGCGCTGGTCGCGGCTGCACGCGCTGCGTTCGCGGCCATGGATGGCGTGCAGGAACATGCCATTGCCTTATCAGAACAAGGCAAGCTGGAAGATGCAGCGAATTATTTGTGGGCGAACCAGGACAAGCTCAAAGGTACGTCGGAGGCCGTTGATGCGCTGGTCCGATTCAACCTCGACATCAGCAAGGAAAAGGGTATTGCCGCCGAGCAATTGAAAAATAGTGCTGACATGTGGTTGCTGATCATTGCGGTGCTGGTCGGCGCGGTGACGCTGTGGCTCGGGTTCATGGTGACGCGAGGCGTGCGCCGTCCTATTGAAGAGGCGGTACGCGTGGTCGAGCTGATCGCCAAGGGCGAGGTGGGCAACCAGATCGATATCGAGAGTCAACGCAACGAGCTCGGCCGTCTTACCACCGCACTGCAAACCATGGATCGACAACTGTGCGACATCGTCGCTGCGGTGCGCACCACCGCCGATTCTGTGGGCTCTGCTGCGCGGCAGATTTCGCAGGGCAATGATGATTTAAGTCAGCGCACGCAGGAACAAGCGTCCGCGTTGGAAGAAACCGCCGCCACCATGGAAGAAATGACTTCCACCGTGAAGCACAACTCGGACAATGCGCATCAAGCCGATCAACTCGGTCGTCAAGCGCGCGCCCAAGCTGATGGCAGCGCCGATGTCGTGCAACGCACGATTGCCGCCATGCAGGAAATCAACACCGCCAGCCGCAAGATCGGCGACATCATTAACGTCATCGACGAAATCGCTTTCCAGACCAACTTGCTGGCGCTTAATGCCGCGGTGGAAGCGGCGCGCGCCGGTGAACAAGGCCGCGGCTTCGCCGTGGTGGCATCGGAAGTGCGCAATCTCGCGCAGCGCAGCGCCAGCGCCGCAAAAGAAATCAAGATACTCATCAATGATTCAGTGGATAAAGTGAACACCGGCACCGAGCTGGTAAATGCCTCCGGCAAAGCATTGAACGACATCGTCAGCGATGTGAAGCGGGTGACCGACATCGTTGCCGAGATCGCGGCCGCTAGCTCCGAACAGGCCGATGGCATCGAACAGATCAACACCGCGGTCACGCAGATGGACACCACCACGCAACAGAACGCCGCGTTGGTGGAAGAAGCCGCGGGCGCCAGCAAGGCAATGGAACAGCAGGCGGCGGAGCTCATCGAGCAAGTAGGCTTCTTTCACATCAAAGGCGGCGTTACGCGAGCACGCAGCGCAGCACCATCGCCCAGAATCAACCAGCCTGTCGCCATCAACAGCGGTAAGCGCAAACCGGCCGCGCGCACGGCAAGCGTCGCGCCCGCGCCCATGCCCGTGGCACGCGTCAGCGGCAGTGACAATGTCTGGACGGAGTTTTAATCATGAATGCAACCGTTCAAGCGTCGCAGCAGGACGCTGAGCCGCAGCAATTGCTGACCTTCGCGCTGGAAAAAGAAAGCTACGGCGTGGACATTCAACGCGTGCAGGAAATACGCGGCTGGTCGCCCGTCACACCCATCCCTGAAGCGCCGCATCACGTGCTTGGCGTGCAGAACTTGCGCGGCGCCATCGTGCCGATCATCGATCTGCGCGCACGCATCGGCATGCCATCCGTGCAGCCTTCCGCCACCACCGTCATCATCGTGCTCAGCGTTGAAACCGATACCGGTGCGCGCCTGTTCGGCATCGTGGTCGATGGTGTATCCGACGTCACCAACCTCACCCAAGCCAGCCTGCGTCCCGTACCCTGCATGGGCGCCGGCGGTCCCGCCGAATATTTGCGCGGCCTGCTCAGTCTCGACGATGCCATGATCTTAGTGCTCGACATCGACAAGCTGCTGGGTGACGGCGGGATGATGTTCTAGGATTTAATTCCCTTCGTCCTGAGCATCCAACTCCCTGTCCCTAAGGGAGAGGGTTGGGGTGAGGGCGCGACATTGGCACAACGTTAAGAACACCCTCACTCTGTCTCTCTCCCTGAGGGAGAGAGCACGCATCGTCCATATGAGTGGCGCTCAACGTCAGCTACTCCCTGCGAAACAACCTTCTAACATCAATTAGCCTGCAATCGTTGCAAGCCGCTGCGCACTTCGCGACTGATCACCGCCTGCTTGCCGTAAGTCTGCTCCACGCTCGCCTGCGAGTGTTGCAATAACGCCTGCGCTTGTTGCTTATCGCTGTCGATCAGCGCGATGCCCAATGCGGCACGACCGGTATCGGTCACTGGGTTATCGGTGCCTAAGCCATCGCTGGCGATAGCGATGGCCTCACGCAACACCACGATGGCCTGCGGCGTCTGGCCCAGGCGAGTCAGGCTACGACCCAGGCCGATCTTCGCACCGGCGATCAACACATTGTCCGGCTCAAGACTGTGCTCATAAATGCTCAACGCAGCGCGAAATTCGGTTTCAGCGCGTGCGTAATCGCCACGATCGTAATTCAGCAAGCCAAGATTCACTCGATCGTAGCCGACATAGGTATGTTGTTCGCCGTACAACTTGCGATTGGTTTGCAGTGCTTCGGTCAACAACGCTTGCGCCTGTGCGTAATCGCCCTTGCGGCGCAGAAAGTTGCCGAAGTTTTCCAATGCATCGATGGTCTGCGGATGGGTGCTGCCCAGCACACGTCGTTTGGTATCCACGGCTTCACGAAAGATCGGCGCCGCCTGGTCGTACTTGCCTTGTCCTTCCAATGCATCGGCGAGGCGATCTTTCAATTCTGCAACGCGGGGATCATCATTGCCCAATGCGCCGACCTCGATCGCCAGTGCGGCGTGATACAGCGGCACCGCCTCAGCTTCGCGATATTGATCCGCCAATGCTTTGCCAAGATCGCTCAACACTGCGGCCTTATCGAGGCTGTCGCTCTTGCCATGTTGATCGTACAGGGACAAGGCATCATGCAGACGTCGCTCGGCCAGTGCATAGTCGCCGCGTTCCAAAGCAACCCGACCCATCATGCGCAGGATGGGCGCCTGTTCAACGGCGAGTTCGCCATGTAGTGCACGTTGCATGGCGAACGCGCGCTTTAACTCGTTGTCGGCCGCATCGAGTTTGCCTTGGGCGAGATGCACATCGCTCAACGCCGTGAGTGCCGTGGCGATATCATCATGTTGTTCGCCGTAAAGTTGTTCGCGGGCACGCAGCGATTTTTCCAGCGAGTCGGCGGCCTCTTTGTACAGACCGAGACTGCCGTACACCTTGCCGATGGTGTTGAGCAGGGTTGCACGTGTTGCCGGCTGCGATTGCAGATTGTTATCGATGCGGCGTGCACCCACATCCAGCAAGTCGCGCGCTTTCAAATCATTGCCGCGCGCCTGCGATGGATCGGATTGCTCGAACAGATCGACCAGGAACGACGACACCTGTTCGGCGCGATTGCGTTCGCTGGCCACCGAATCGCGCTCGCGCGCCAGCTTCTGCGATTGCCGATAGGTAACGATGCTGAAGGCACTGAGCAGCGCCACGATAAAAATGCCTGCCACCACCACCAGCATATGGCGTCGCGCAAACTTGCTGCTGCGATACAGCCAGCTATCTTTGCTGGCCAGCACCGGTCGTTCATTGAGCCAGTGCTGCACGTCTTCGGCGAATTGTGCCGCCGATGCGTAACGACGTGCGGGTTCCTTGCGCAGCGCCATCAACACAATGCAATCCAGATCGCCGCGCAGTGTGCGTTGCAAGCGTTTCACTTGCGTACCGCGCGAATAGGCAAGGTCGTACATCAAGCCCGGCGTTTCGCGTGCGCAGCGTTCCACCATCACGCTCGGCGCCGGTGGCGTTTCATTGCATACCAGTTTTTCAATATCGGTGAGACGATAGTTCAGCGGTAGCGTGAATGGGCGCTTGCCGCTCAGCAATTCATACAACAGCACGCCGAGCACGTAGATATCGCTGGCAGTGGTGATCGGTTCGCCGCGAATCTGCTCCGGGCTGGCATGCGCGGGGGTCATCACGCGAAAGTCATGACGCGTGACGGCCGGATCGTGCAGCGCCAATTGCGTATCGAGTAACTTGGCAATGCCGAAGTCGAGCAGCTTGGGTTCGCCCGCCGCGGTGACCAGAATGTTGTTGGGCTTGAGGTCGCGATGCACGATCAAGCTTTGATGCGCGCATTGCACCGCCGCACAGACTTTGCAGAACAAGTGCAGACGTTGTTCGATACTCAGTTCGTGTCGATCGCAATAGGCATCGATGGGAATGCCTTCGATGTATTCCATCACCAGGTATGGCGTGCCATCCGGTGCGGTGCCGCCATCGAGCAGCGTCGCGATGTTGGGATGGCGCAGCGAGGCGAGAATCTGCCGCTCAGTACGCAAACGCGCGCGCACATCATCGGTAAGCAAGCTGCCGCGCACCAGCTTGATGGCGACTTGCTGTTCGAACTCCTTGTCGATGCGCTGCGCGAGATACACCTCACCCATGCCGCCGCTGCCGATCAGCGTCAACAACTGATACGCACCGAGACGTGCGCCAATCAGCGACGCTGGTTGCCACTCATCACTATCGCCAGCGTGTTGCCACTGATGTGCTTCGCTATCGCTTTGCTCGAGCAACGCCATGACCTGCGACACCAGCGTGAAATCCGCGCCACACAACTGTTCGACGAAGGGTTTGCGCTCACGCGGTCCCAAATTGCGGGCGCGCGCCGCGATGGTGTCGGCCGATAGTTTGAAGTTGGATTCCATGCAATTTGCTATGGGCGTGGCCTGCAGCGCCTAGATGAAAACATTACGCGGTGCAATCGCTACTCCACCGCCTCCACACGCTCACCCGTCGGTGGCGAAAATTGCTGGCAACATGCTTTGAGCCAGGCATGAAAACGCTGCACCTTGGGCAGATCGAAATGTTCTGGCGGGGCGACGAAGTAGTACGCCGCGCGTTGTCGCACGCTTTGTTCGCCCACGCGCACCAGGCGGCCCGCTTCCAGATCGTCAGCCACCAAGGACCAGCGCGCCAGCACCAAGCCTTCACCGCGTTCGGCTTTATTCAATGCCGCCAATGAGTCTTCGAGCACTGGCCCATGTTCTAAACGTGTGGTGTCGCCACCGAGACTGCGCAACCAGTCCGCCCACGGTTCGTGTTGACTGTTAAGGCGCGGATATTTATTCAGATCGCCAACCGTATTGATTGGCCCCAGTTGCGCAAACAATTTGGGATTGGCGACGGGAAACACCCAGTCATCCATTACATGCTCGGCTTGCAGATGCGGCCATTGCCCCGAGCCGTAACGCACCGCGGCGTGGAAGTCGCTTTGCGTAAAGTCCACCAGCTCGCGGCTGGCGTTAAAACGCAGATCGATCTCGGGATGCGTTTGATAAAAATCACTTAGGCGCGGCAACAACCACTTCTGCAGAAACGAACTCAGCAAAGTGATGTTGAGCTGGCCGCTGGTGCGATGCTTGCGCAGTTGGTCGATTGCCCGCGACAGCTCATCGAAGCCACGTTGCACACCCGGCAACAACTGCGTGCCCAGCGGCGTCAACCGCACCGAGCGGCTATGACGATAGAACAACGGCGTCTCCAGCGAATCCTCCAGCGTCTTGATCTGCGAACTGACCGCCGCGGTGGTGACATCCAGTGCATGTGCGGCCTCGGTGAAACTCAGATGCTCGGCCACCGCCGCAAACACGCGCAGGGCATTCAGCGGCAGTTTGGTGGCATCACTCATTGTTTATTTTTCCTTATACAGGCCGCGGCGAATGTGGGCGTTCGCCCAAGCATAGTCTGCGACTTCGATGCCCGGCAAGCCGATGCTTGTTAGCAAACATAAATGTTGGCATCGTTGGCGTCGAATGCCTACCCACCCTATCCGTGATCGATGCAACGCTGATGCTGGATACGCATGGGGCGGCTGCTACATCGCTGGACCCGTGGTCCACCATCACGCATGCTGCGTCGCTCACATGATCTGGAGCGCATCGTGTCCACCCAACAGCCCATTACTATTCGTTCGGCCAGCATCGACGATGTGCCGTTAATCCTGCAGTTGATTCATGAGTTGGCGGTATTCGAGAAACTGGAGCACGAGTGCCACACCACCGCCGCCGAATTACGCGAGCATCTATTCGGCCCGCGTCCGTACGCCGAAGTGCTGATCGCCAGCTTGGACAACCAGCCGGTGGGCTTTGCCCTGTTCTTCCACAACTACTCCACCTTCCTGAGCAAGCCCGGCATCTATCTCGAAGATCTATATGTGCGCGAAGCCTTCCGCGCGCATGGCGTCGGCACCGCATTGCTGCAAGCCGTGCGACAGCTTGCTGTGGATCGCGGTTGTGGCCGCTTCGAATGGTCGGTACTCAACTGGAACCGACGCGCCATCGATTTCTACGAAAAGATGGGCGCAAAGCCGATGAGTGAATGGACGATTTATCGGCTGATGGGGGCGGCCTTGAAGGGCAGCAACTGAAGCACCGCTCGCTGCTTATCATGCGCATTGCGTCTTCTTACCCCAAGAAGCAGCCGCCGATATCATGGGCAAGCGTCAACAGGAGTAAACCATGACAGCGATGCAACCCGCCGCAAGCGACAGCAAACAAACCACCCTGCTTAAAACGTTGCTCATTCGCCATCCGTGGGTGGCCTTTTTATTGATGGGCGCAAGCTTCCTGATTACCGGCCTCATCAGCCTGAATCTCATTTATCTATTCCATGCAAATATCGAATTCGTGATTGCTAACGGCATCATGGGACTGCGCGACGGTGGCTTGCAGCAACTGGGCGAGTTGCTCATCTCCGGTTACCTCGGCATGGCGTTCTACGTTCTATTCAAAGCTTGCGAAAAAGTTGTGGTGGATAGAGTGTTGGAGCGTCCCGCAAAGCACTGATGCACCGGACATGCATCGGGTGAATGGCAGCGCTGCCGTCCATGCATGAGCAACGATGCCGTTGCTGCAGAGGACGAGTCATGCCAACTACCATTTCGCAGCGCCTAAGCCATCTTGTGTTGTTCGCTGCTTTCGCTGTTGCAAACTTCAATACCATGTCGAAAGCAGAGGATGCACTTGCACCCGCTATTGAACATACGGGCGATTGGCACGCTGCAGTGCGCCACTTCGCGGAAGTTAATTTGAAGCACCCCGCCTGGGGCTTATCGCACTCGATCAGAGACTATGAGCTTGCCAAGGAGCTCGCCGCAGCAGATCGCGTAACACTCGACGATGATGTGATCTACGCAGCGGCTTACCTGCACGATGTGGCAGCCTTTGCACCGTTCCGCAAAGCTGGAGTAGATCATCAAGATGCGGCGGCAGACATCGTTGAATCCATGCTCGCCGGCACCGGCTTTCCCATGAATAAAATCGACACCGTGCGCAGCGCTATACGCACGCACATGTTCGAACGCGAGCCTGCGGGTTCGGAAGCGATCTATCTTCATGACGCTGATGCACTCGACTGGCTGGGCGCCATCGGCGTTGCCCGCATCTTCGGCCTGGTCGATCCCAACGGTGGCAATCCCGATGGTCCAGCGGCGGTGAAGCGATTGGAAAACTATCTCGCCAAAGTGCCGCCGCGCGTGATCTCGACGGCCGGCAAAGCGCGCGTTGCGCAACGCGTGCGTGAACTCGAAGAGTTTTTGCGCACGCTGCGGGCGGAGTCGGCGGATACCCGCTCGCTTTAGTTGTTATTGCCGCGGCAACAAAAACCGTTGCCCGCGATAATTCAGCACCACGCCATCCTGGGTAATCCTTTCCATGGTCGGGCCTTCGGTGAGCACCTGGCCTTCCTGATATTTGTGGCTGTTGATGAAGGCGAAGCGTTCGTTGGCCACGGTTGAATACACGTGTATGTCGAGGCGCATAGTGGGCAAACCCAATGCGCCGTTGCCGCCGAGGCTTTCGAGTGTGGGTACATCGGTGGTGGTGCGAGTGGGATTGGTGCCGCCGCCGACGGTGTTGCGTGTCAGGCTATCCATTCGCGAGGCGTTGGCTTGTGCTTGTTGTTGTGCAACGGCGCGATCGAGATTGGTAGTTGGGCGTACTAAAGGCGGTCCTGCCGGCACGGATGCATTGGGCGACGCGGTTTCGTCGCTGGCAGCGATGGCTTCATCGCTGGTTTCCGGTTCGCCGGCTTCATCGAGCAAGGGTCGCACTTCAGAAGTATGCGGTGGTGTTGCGATGTGTGGCCCACTCGGCAGCGAACTGAGACTCGAACTTGAGCTGGCTGCTGCGGTGGGCGCGGCGGTGGTAGCAACCGCAGCAGCGGGAGTGTTACTGCTGTGCCACCACATCAACAACAGCAAGATGCAGTTGATCACCAGCAAGGCAATCACAATCATCAGCCACAGCGGTTGGCGACGATTGCGTCGCCCATAAGGAACCTCGACGACAGTGGGTTGTTTCTGTCGTTCGCGCTCGCGTTCGGATTTTTTCAAAGCATCGAGAATGAAGCTCATGTCGGATTGCCTGTGAAACTGCTGCCGGCAGAAGGCGCATTCAAACTGGGGCTGCCATCGTTGCTGACTGCTGCGTCCAGTGCAATCTGCGTTTGCAGGCCGGCCATGCCATCGGCATTCAAACGATGTGCACGTTGAAAATCGGCCAACTGTGCGGCGAGTTCATCGTTGAATACATTATTGGTTTTTGCCGGTGCGGTCTTGCCGGCGAGTTTGGCGAGACTGCTGCGCAGCCAATAAATTTCGCTGCCGCGCATGCCGGTACTCAGTGCACGCTGGCCTTTCACTTTCGGTCGCCACAACAACAGAAAATCACCATTCCAGTAACGCGATAGCGAGGCGAGGCTGACTTCCTGCAACTTGCCGCCCAGCAGCAAGCTTGCGCTGACTTCATTCACTGCGGCCACCACCACTTGATGCGCAGCGCCCTGATCATCGGCGAGTTGCAGAATGGCGGGACGATTCAAGCTGCGCAGCAAGCCCCATGAGCCTTTTTGATACACACATTCCAGACCCTGTGTGACGGCTTGATCGCAGGGACGCCCGGCGTTGTTATCGACATGCGCGCCCCACAACCCGAACAACGATACGAAGGCCGCATCGGTGCCGGTATCCACGGGATATTGTTGCAGGGCTTGTGCGGCATCCATGATCGCCGGTTCCGGTGGCTTCACCGGTTCAGGCACAACGGGCGTGGGTGCAGCGACCACGGGTGGCGGTGGCGGTACGACTGGTTGCCACCAGAAGAAAGCCACGCTCGCGCCGAGCAATACGATCACTGCACCGACCAGTGCCCATTGCCACCACGGCCGTCCACGCCAATTGCCGGAAATTTCGCTGGCTGCTTTGCGCACTAGCGGCGCGCCGATTTCATGTTGTTCGCGTGTATACGCACCGAGCAAGGCGCGATCGCAAATAATGTTGATCAGACGCGGCACACCATGACTGGCGCGATGCACTTCGCGCAGGGCGCGATCGGTAAAGATAGCGCGCGTTGCGCCGGCCACTCGCAACCGATGCCGCACATATGCCGCGCTATCGTCGCGGCTCAAGGGTGCGAGGTGATAGCGACCCGTGATGCGTTGCGCCAGTTGCCGCAGCTCGCTGCGATCCAGCAGCTCACGCAACTCCGGCTGGCCGATGAGGATGATCTGCATCAGCTTGTGTGTGGCGGTTTCCAGATTGGTGAGCAGCCGCACTTGTTCCAGTGTTTCGGTGAGCAGGTTCTGCGCCTCATCGACAATCACCACCACGCGACGACCCTTGGCGTGGGTGGTCAGCAAGCGTGAATTGAGCACATCCACCAGATCCTTGAGGCTGGCGGGATTTTCATCGCTCAAGAAGATGCCCAGCTCTTCGCAGATAGTGAGCAGAAATTCGGCAGGCGTCAGCCGCGGGTTGAGAATCACTGCGACATCGGCATGCTGCGGCAGTTGTTCCAGCAGCGTGCGCACCACCGTGGTCTTGCCCGTGCCCACTTCGCCGGTGAGCTGAATGAAGCCACCTGCTTCATTCAAGCCATACATGAGATGCGCCAACGCCTCCGCATGCCGCTCGCTCATGTAGAGGTAGCGCGGATCGGGCGTGATCGAGAACGGCTTTTCGCTTAAACCGAAGAAGCTCGTATACATCAGATGAATGCTGGTAACGTGTTCATGAAGTGGCGGCAATGATGCCCGTTATGGGGTGACATGCCAAATGAGGGAGTGGTTGTTTTAATGATGGATTAGCGTTTTTGTAGGAGCGGCCCATGGCCGCGAATAATCAATCGCGGCCATGGGCCGCTCACATCCACGACTGTTTGGAGCCAAAGACTCACCATCATGACTTGATCACATTGCTGCCGCGTTTCATCGCTGCCGCCCCAAATCGTTCGCGAATCCGGTCCACCGTTGCATCCAGTTCACGATTGCGTTGCGATTCGGGTGCGGCGAATAGTTCTAGCTGCTGGGCCTCGCAGAGATCGGATACGCCAACACCCAACAGGCGCAATGCCGCATGCGGCTGTTCTTTCAACCAGGCTTGCAATAACTGCGTGGCGATGCGCGCAATCACCTGTGTTTCTTGTGTTGCGGGTTGAAAATGCTGTTGCCGAGTATAGGTGTTGAAATCCTTGCGCCGAATCTTCACGGTTACGCACGACGCCTGTAGCTGTTTGGCGCGCAGGCGTGTCGCCGCGCGATCCGCCAATGCCTGCAGTTCAACGAATAGGCGGGCCTGATCGCTGATATCGGTCGCAAAAGTGTCTTCGGCGCTGATCTGCTTTTCATCCCAGTCGGCAATCACCGGTCGATCGTCAATGCCCGCGGCACGCGCCTGCATCTGTGCGGTGAATTTACCGAACACGGCTTTTAATGGCTGTTCCGGCGACAGACGCAAATCGCGAAACGTCTTGATGCCGAGCGCCAGTAACTTCGGAGCAGTCTTCTGGCCGATACCGAACAAACGTGTGATCGGCAGTGGATCCAGCACCGACAACACATCCGCTTCGCTCACGATCATCAGGCCATCCGGCTTGCGCAAATCGGAAGCGATCTTCGCCACCAATTTGTTTGGCGCCACACCCACCGAGGCGGTGAGCTGCGTGCGTGCCTTGATGCGTTGCTTGATCTGCGCAGCGATGTTCTCTGCAGAGCCCATGGCCGACTGGCTTTGCGTTACATCGAGAAATGCTTCGTCCAGCGACAGACCTTCAACCAGCGGCGTGAACTCATGAAACACCTTGAAGATCTGCTGCGATACCGCTCGATAGTGACTCATGCGTGGCTGCACGCACAGCGCATGCGGACAACGTTGCAGTGCTTCACGCATCGGCATGGCAGAGCGCACACCGAAGGTGCGCACTTCATAACTTGCCGCCGCCACCACACCGCGCGCACCCGTGCCGCCGACAATCACCGGCTGTCCGCGCAATGCCGGATTGTCGCGTTGTTCGATGGCTGCATAAAAAGCATCCATGTCGACGTGAAGGATGGCGCGGGGCATGGGCAGTTATATCAATGGCATCAAATTTAAAGGTTCGGAATTCAAAGAACGGCTGTAGAAATTAATAAGGACTACGCCAAGCCTTCGGCAATTCCATCGGTATGACCTTGGCCAGTGTATCGGTAACCAGTTGCATCTGATCTGCACTCAGCGTGAGTTTTTCCATGCTCAACAGCGCCTGCAATTCCTCGCTGCGATTGCAATAACGCGCCAGTGCGGCATTGCTCAGCAGCGCGGTTAAATATTGCGGTGCCATGTCACCGCCGGAAGGTCGGGTGTTGGCCATTAAATCTGCATTGGCCTGCCAGGCCGCCGCATTACGCGACCAGGTTGCCGGCGCATTGACAGCCAGCTTGCCATTTACATCATCGAGCACGATGGCAAAACTGGGTGTGGTCTGCAGCGTTAACCGCAATTGCGTATCGAGCTTGTCGTACACATCGATGAAATGACCTTGCGCATAAATCGTCGACACTGTGCCGATCACGTCACCAAGTCGCATCGCCACGCCATCAGTCACTTTGAACACAGCTTCACCTTCGCAACGCAAACCACGACCGCCACCGCATGAGGAATGTACAAATAGATAAGGTGCGCGCCACAGCACCTGTTTGCGTAACAAACGTTGTGCATTGGCAGTGGAATCGGTGCGCAACACGCTATGCACCAACTGCGTAATCGGGCCATTCAACACGCCGATTTGTGCGGCGTATCCGCCTTCGTCCAGCCCAGTGAACGTGGCGGTTACCTTGACCGGGGTGTCGAGCAAGGTGACATCATCTGCCCACACGGCATGAAAACTTGTCGCCACTAATGCCGCTGCAATTTTTAATCTGGTTGTCATTCGTAACATAGAGCCCCGCTCAGCGTGCGCCGTCAACGATTCGATTCTACTCGTCGCTCGTCGGCAGGGAAGGTATCGCAAAAAAACCTCAGACGGCCTGCCTTTCTGCAAGCCAATCATATGAACGAGCGAGCAGCATTCGCTACGAAGAAGAGCGAGGCAAAATTGAACATTGATTTGGTAGCGGTCCCTGTAGGTCGGGTTTTATACCCGACGTCTTAAGAATGTCGGGTATAAAACCCGACCTACAAGAAGAGCGGTCGAGAGAGCTTGAACAAACAGCACGACGCGATCAGACGTACAACTGCACGTCTGATCAATCAGCCAACGTCACTGAACGCGCGATTCAATATTCATCAATGCGCCGACCGTTCAAAATCCATCGGCGTTTCGGTGTGCATGATGCAACGCCATTGCTTGCCGTCGCGGATCCACGTTGACGTGTCGTGCATTTCCTGCATGGTGCTGTCTGTTGAACCGCGCGGCGCCATGCCTTGCTTTACGTGATAAGTCAGAATGGCGGTGCTGTCGTTGGCAAATACCACATCGATATCGCTGAGTTCGAAGGAGGTCAGCACCATCGGACCCTGGTCTGCCATTTGCCGATAACCATTTCGATCGAATTTCATCGGACCGGTTGCGGAGACCATCAGCGATGGCTCGTTCAACATGCTGATTGCGGTATCGGCATCCTGATCCACCATCGATTGCCAGAATCTGGTTTCAAGATCGATGAGAGTCTTGTCCGGGGTTTTATCTGCAGTTCGCATGGCGATTCTCCTCGTGATAAGTGCGGCCAGTACAGGTTATTTATCCTGCTACGTGGTGAAGTCAAAGCAATGCGTACAAGGTGATGTTTCCCGGTAGGGTGGCTCCTACGTGGCTGTTGCACTGGGTTGCGAGGCGTTGATTTACCGAGAAGAGATTTATTCGCGAGCGTTACTGAATATCTTGCGCAGAAATTGAATGCGACTCGCCACCGCTGCCTTCGACACACCGCTGTGCGCCGCCAGCAAATCAAAACCATGCACCGTGCCTTGTGTTTCGTTACGAGTAACACCAACACCCTTCGCCACGAGCGCCTTGGCGTAAGCATCGCCTTCATCGCATAGCGGATCATATTGCGCCGTTTCGACGTACGCGGGTGCAAGTCCGGACAGGTTGCCGCGCAATGGCGCTGCATATGCCGGTGTGCCAAGCTCAAGTTTCTGGCCGAGATACGCTTCCCACAGGGCAATGTAAGGCAGTGCTTTGAACGGCGGCACGCTGGCGAATTTTTTCACCGATGCCCATTCGCAGCCGCTGTCGGCGACGGGATAAATCAGCAACTGACCGCATAGCTTGATGCCATCTTCGCGCGCCGCTTTCTGTGCGACCCCTGCAGCCAACGCGCCACCGGCGCTATCACCGCCGACGGCAATGCGTTGTTTATCGATGCCCAATTTTTCTGCGTTCACCAATGTCCATTGCAACGCTGCATAACAATCGTTGAAGCCGGCAGGAAAGGGAAACTTGGGTGCGAGTCGATAATCGACAAAGATCACCCGACATCCCGCTTCACGTGCATAACGCACCGCGTTGTCGATATGCGGCGGTGCATGTTTAAGAATGAATGCGCCGCCGTGGTAGTAAACCAGAGCGGGACTGGGTGAGGACAGGTTTTGCGGCGTAATGATCAACAGCGGCACTTGATAGCCATCGAGGCTGCTGAGCTGTTCGTGCCTGATAATGGCTTTGTATTTCGAAAGATGCAGCGAGTTCACGCCGCTGAGAAAACCATTCATTAGCGCCAGCGGCCAGCGCTTTAAGCTGGTGGCAACGCCCTTGATGGATTGAAAGTCGGGATGGATGTTGAGCATGGTGTTTACGGGTTGATTGCTGCTGAAATATTCCAGGTGCCGTCATCCCCGAGCAAGCGGGTGTGGCGTTCACATCGCTGAATGTGCGTCATGCGCTGCACCGCGTAACGGTTGCCGACGGGCCATAACAGTGTGTTGCGCTTGTATGACATTTTAAGCACACTCCATCACGCTACTTACGCATCGCTCAACAAGCCAAAGCGCAATCGAACAATACGGCCAACATGGCCCAAAAGGCCCAAAAGGACTGAGTGGAGAAGTGATGATGGAATCTTCGCGTGACTATTCACCTGCCCTGTCACCTGCCACGTTGCGCCTCCTGTTACTGCTCATTGCCTGCACTAGCCTGTTCGCCTGCGGCGGCGGTGGCGGCGATTCGACGCCACTGAGTTCTGCGCCGCCGCCGCCGACCTGGGTGCAAGGCACGTACGCAGCGTCGTCCACCTATGCCAACAAGTGCGCATCGCCACGCACCGGCACTGATCCCACGACGAATCACGCCTATCTCGACTCGCCTGGTTCAACGACGTGGGAAAATTTCTGGCTGCGCTCCTGGACGCATGAAACCTATCTTTGGTATCGCGAAGTGACGGATCGCAGCCCAGCAACTTATAGCTCGGTCACCGACTACTTCGATACGCAAAAAACCACGGCCATCACGTCATCGAACAAGCCCAAGGATAAGTTCCATTTCTGGTACGCCACCGACGAGTGGATCGCGTTGTCGCAGTCAGGAGTGCAGGCGGGTTATGGCATCGAATGGGTGTTTATCTCGAACACGCCACCGCGCGTGTTAAAGGTGGCCTACGTCGAACCCAACGCGCCGGCGTTTAATACGATTAGTCGCGGTGCGAAAGTGCTGTCCATCGATAACGTCAGTATCGACAGCAACACACCGGCAGGTATCGACACGTTGAACGCCGGCATTTCGCCAACACTGGGCACCTCGCACAGTTTTCAATTTCAAGAGGTGAATGGTTTCGTGCACACCGTGACGTTGACGGCCGCGAAAATCACCAGCACACCAGTACAAAACGTCAAGACGCTGGCCAACGGCGCAGTCGGGTACATGCTGTTCAACAGTCATCTCGCCACGTCCGAGCAACAGCTCATCTCTGCCTTTGCACAATTGAAGGCGGCGAATGTCAGCGACCTGGTGCTGGACATTCGTTACAACGGCGGCGGTTATCTCGATATCGCCAGTGAAGTGGCGTACATGATTGCAGGCAGCACGGCGACCAACGGTCGTACCTTCGAACGCACGGTATTCAACGATCAATATGCGTCGACGGTGAATCCTGTCACCGGCGGCAGTAATACACCGACGCCGTTTTACACCACGGCACTGGGCTTCTCTGCGGCCAACGGCACCGCATTGCCGACCTTGAATCTGCCGCGCGTATTTGTGCTCACCGGTGATGGCACCTGTTCCGCCAGCGAATCGATCATCAACGGTCTGCGTGGCGTCGGCGTTACGGTGATCCAGATCGGCAACACCACCTGCGGCAAGCCGTATGGGTTTTATCCGCAGGACAATTGCGGCACGACGTATTTCAGTATCCAGTTTCAAGGCGTGAACAACGCCAACTTTGGCGATTATGCCGATGGCTTCTCACCAGCTAACAGCAGCGACACGGGCGTGAAGCTGCCCGGCTGCAATGTGGCGGACGATTTGAATCATGCCTTGGGCGATCCTGCCGAAAACCGACTGGCACAAGCGTTGTATTACCGCACTAATGGTTTCTGTTCACCGAGCATCAGTATCGGTGAGCTGACCCAGAAGCAGGTGCAATCGGCTGCAGCGTCCAGCGAAACAACAGGCGAACCGTTGACCTTGCCGCCACAACCCTGGCGCGACAACCGTATTCTCACCCCGCGATGAAACGCTGGTTTTTAAGTGCTTTCCTGTTGCTGACGGCGTGCACGCAAACGCCAGCGCAACATGAATCTCCGGCAATCCTCATCGCGCCGGACGCAGCGGCACGCGCCGAGTTGTTGCAAACCGTGCGTGCGGCATTGAACAACACACCGCTGACGCTGGCTGACGATGCCTTGCTGCATGATGACGTGTTGTTGATTGAACGCCAGCCGCGACTCGATCCCAATGGCTTGCCTGCCAATGGTCGCGAGTTAGGCAGGCCGGAGCGTTTTCGTTTGTCCACCGATGGCAAGCGGTGTTGGTTGAGTCAGGAAGGCAGTGAGCGGCGATGGTTATTGGTTAGTGCGAAGTGCAGAGAGGTAGGAGCGACCCATGGTCGCGAATGATTAATCGCGGCCTCAACTAATCAAATCAGGCCGCTCCTACATAAATTACCGTCGACATCACCTATTGCCTTTGAAGCATTTGGCCAAGTAAACATGCATCAATAAAACTCACGGAAACTGGCGACAACTTGGCAACCGCGACGTTTGCCGTTACAAAGCAACAAAGTCAGCCAGAAAGCTCCATGCCCAATACCCGCGCCCTGATTGTTGACGACTCCCGTTCTGCCCGGCATATCCTTGGGCGAATGCTCGAAAGCTTTGGATTGGAAGTCGATGCCGTCGAATCGGCCGAGCTGGCGTTGACGTATCTGCAAACAGCGCGCCCGGATGTGATCTTTATGGATCACTTAATGCCGGGCATGGATGGCTTCGCCGCGGTGCGCGTCATCAAGGCCAATCCCGATACCGCCACCATTCCCGTGCTGATGTACACCTCGCAGGAAGGCGAGATGTACTTGAGTCAGGCGCGCGCGCTGGGGGCGATGGGCGTGTTACCCAAGACGCTCAAACACGCCGATGTGGCCGAAGCGTTGCAGCATCTCAATCTGGCCACCGCGCAATCCAGCGCGGTGGCACGCGCCGCTATGGCGCCGGCCGAACGCGACACGACACGACCCGGCACGGGTACCGGCGCATTTGCAGCCATTGCCGCGGCGCCGAAAGAACGCGACTCGTTAAAAGAACGCGCCGCGCCCCAAGAACTGCCGGGCAGCATCTTGAGCATGCAACTGGTACCGCAACTGGCGCATCGCATTGCCGCTGAAGTCAGCGCGGAGCTTGAACGCAAGCCGTTGCACGACCCCGCCGCCGACCGCGGCTGGCGTTTGTGGGCAGTGCTGGCCAGTGTGCTGGTGGCAGTGCTGTTCGGCGTGGTGATCTATCAGCAAGTGCAGTTGCAACAACAGTTGGCGCAACTGCAAGTCACGCCACCGGCGCCACGTCCACAGCCACCCAAAGCGGTGACTGCACCGGCGGAAGCAGAGCCAACTACCAACACGGCCGCAGCGACCACCGCACCGGTCTTGCCGCGCGTTGAAGTCGAAGCAGTGCCATATGGCGAAGTGCCGTTAGCGGGCGCGCGTCTGGAACGGCTACGCAACCTGCTCGACAGCATGCGCAATGAACAGGTGCATGGCGTGCTGCGCATCGAAGTGTTCATGGCCGACTTCTGTTTGAGCGGCAGCGTCGTGCAAGGCTATGTCCCCGCTGCCGATGACGTGCTGGTGTCGCGTTGCGATGCCATCGGCAATCCCTTCGGCGATGCGCTCACGGTACAGCAACGACAGTCGGTGGCCTTCGCCAACCTGGTGGCCAGCGTCAACAGCAACGCGACCGGTGGCATCAAGATTCAGTTGATCGATGGCGGTCACAAACCATTGACTACCTATCCCGCACCATCGCCAACCCTCACCGCCGCCGCATGGAACGCCGTGGCTGAACGCAATCAGCGCGTAGAGTTCACGGTGTTGAGAGCGCCGTGATCCTTCTTAGGAACTCGTTCGCCGTGCCATATTGCTCGTACTGATGCTTCATACCCCTCTCCCTGAGGGAGAGGGTAGGGGTGAGGGTGCTATTCAACATACCGTTCAGAACACCCTCACTCTGTCTCTTAGGGAGAGAGTACGCAACTCTTAAGTGTCTATCTCATCAAGCAAGACACATCGCAAACTAATCACTCTCTTCACTTTGAGATACGCTGCAATCCATCGCAGCTCAACTGAAGACAGATTTGAATCCATGCCCATGATGCATCGCGCGGACTTCGTGCCGCCCCTTGGTTTACGCAACTCCCATGTGCAATCCACTTTGCTCAGTCTTACTGCATGGCGACTGCCGGTGTTACGCCAGGCGCGGGCCTTGCGTGCCGCCTCGCAAGCGGTATTGCTGGAGTGCGGCGACGGCGTGCGCCTCGGTGGCTACTGCGCGCAGACGGCATCGCATCATCCGTGGGTGTTGATCTTGCATGGTTGGTTGGGCGACGCCGAATCCAGTTACGTGTTGTCGCTGGGCGCGCATCTGTTTGCACGCGGCTACAACGTGTTTCGTTTGAACCTGCGCGATCACGGCGGCACCGAGCATCTCAACGCCGGTTTGTTCCATTCCTGTCTGCTCGATGAAGCCATCGGCGCCGTACGCGCAGTACAACAGCAACATCGCATCGAGGATTTATCGCTGGCCGGGTTTTCACTGGGCGGCAATTTTGCGTTGCGTATCGCCGCGCGCGCTGGGTCGGCTGGTTTGCAGTTACGCAAAGTCGTCGCCATCTGTCCGGCATTGAATCCGCATACCAGCGACGCGGCGCTGGCTGCCGGACTGCCGATATACAAACATTATTTTTTGAGCAAGTGGAAGCAGGTGCTTAAAGCGAAGCAACAACACTTTCCCGAACACTATGACCTCGAAGCCATACTCAACACTAACAGCATCAATGAACTGACTGATCGGCTCATTAGACGTCATGCCGACTTCAAAGGCGTGAGCGATTACTACGATGGTTATTCATTACTGGGCGATACATTGCGTGACTTGAATGTACCCAGTCATATCCTGTTGGCCGATGATGATCCCATCGTGCCGGTGAGTGATGCGCTGTTATTGCCGGATAATCCGCAGCTGCAGATCACGCGCAGTGCGTATGGCGGTCACTGTGGTTTCATCGCCGATTGGAGCGGCAAGAGATGGGTGAATGAGTGGGCGAGCGAGTGTTTGGGTTTAACGCCCGGCACTGCTGTTTTGTAGGTCGGGTTTTAACCCGACTCATTTTTTAAATGTCGGGTTAAAACCCGACCTACATAAATCCTCAAGCAATCTTATTTCCCACCTGCTGCAGCGACGTAGCTTGCCAGTTGAGCAGCCAATGCTCGAAGTCATTCACTGCCATCGGCCGCGCCAGCAGGTAGCCTTGTGCTTCGTGGCAATGATTGGCGGCGAGGAAGCCGAGTTGCGCGTCGGTTTCCACACCTTCGGCGACGCAACTAAGACCCAAGGCATGCGCCATGAACAGAATGGCGTTGACCAGCGAGCTGCCGCTTTGCGTGACGCCGATGTCGGCGATGAAGCTGCGATCGATCTTCAGAATGTCGAGCGGCAGCTTGCGCAAATAACTCAATGACGAAAAGCCGGTGCCGAAATCATCCAGCGCCAGTTTCAGGCCGCGGTCGCGGAAGGCATGCAGCGTGTTGATGACGATCTCCGGTTGCGACATCAAGGCGCTTTCGGTGATCTCCGCTTCGAGACTTGAGTAAAGCGCGCCCTCCATGTCCAGCGCGCGATCGATTTCCTCGATCAGATTCACCGCGCCGAACTGCAGCGGCGAGATATTGAAGGAGATGCGGAAGTCATCACCGAACAAGCGATGCCATTGCGCGGCGCGCTTCGCCACCATGCCGATCACCAGATTGCCCAGCGGCGCGATCAAGCCTAGTTCTTCCAGCAAGGGAATGAACTCACCGGGCATTACAATGCCGCGACGCGGATGTTGCCAGCGCACCAATGCTTCGGCGCCGCCGATGGCGTTATCGCCCAGCCGCATGCGCGGTTGGTAGTGCATGACAAACTGATTGTGGTCGATGGCCTGACGCAATTCGGTTTCCAGCATCATGCGCTGGCGCGCGCGGCTGCTGATTTCCGCAGCAAAAAACTGGCAGGAATTTTTTTCGCCCTTGGTGTGCGTCAGCGCGGTGAACGCGTTGTCGATCAATTGCTCGGCAGTGAGGCCGTCGTCGGGATACAGGCTGACGCCGATGGACGCACTGAGTTGCAACTCAGCGTCGTCGATGGCGATGGGACTTGCCACTGCGCGTTGCAGACGCTTGGCGATACTGATCGCGGCTTCACCGATGCTCAGGTTGCTCACCACAATGAGAAACTTGTCGCCGTCGGCGCGCGCCACCACGCAGTCTTCATCGCTGCGACCGCTGGCGGTGCTGACCACATGATCCGAACCGCGAATCTGACCGCGCAGACGATCACCCACGGTCTTCAGCACGGCATCGCTGACATGTTGTCCCATCGAACCGCCGACCCGGCTGAAGTCGTCGATCCACAAAGCGAACACCGCGATATGTTCCTGTTGCGGTACGCAATGCGAGATAGCGGCCTTGAGCGTGCGCGTCGCCGATTCGCGATTGGGCAAGGTAGTCAGCGGATCGTGAAAGGCAAGGAAACGAATGCGGTCTTCCTGCGCGCGTCGTTCGGTCACATCTTGCACCGTGCTGCGAATGATCCAGTCGGTGTTGTCGAACACAATTTCGCCTTGATGACGCAGCACGCGGGTGCCTTGACGACCCACCACGCGATGTTCCAGACGGAACGTACCGTGTTGCGCGATGGCGCGCTCCATGGTCTGTTTCATCAACTGCAGATCGTCGGCATGTGTTTGCTCGCACAGCGCCTGCCAGGTGAGCCTGCCGGGATCGTCGATATTGAGCAATTGGCACACCACCGGTGAAGCGGCGAGCGTTGCGCCATCCAGTGTGCGTTCCCAGTGACCGAGCACCGCCAGGCGTTGTGCATACGCGAGACGTTGTTCGCTCAGGCGCAATTGATCCTGCATCTGTTGCGCCCGGAACAGAAAGCGCACGCGCTCCAGCAACAGAATGGGATTGGGGCGCTTGATGGTGAAGTCATTCGCGCCGGCTTCATACGCGCGCTGAATGGAATCGTAGTCATCGTGACCGGTCATGAATAACACTTGCACGCGCTCGCCGCCCGGCATCACCCGCACCATGGCGCATAACTCGAAACCACTGAGGTTGGGCATGTTGACGTCGGTGACGATGCAATCGACGTTGCGTGTGGCGAACTGCTCAAGCGCTTCGGCGCCATTGGCGGCCGTCAGCACCTGATAGCCGGCATCGAGGAGCACGCTTTCGAGCAACAGTCGCAGCGTTGCATCGTCATCGACGACCAATACACAACCGGTGTAAGTGACGGGTGAGAAAGTGTTCATGGGTTCAGGTGTAATTCGATTTCTTCGAGCAGCGCCGTGAAGCGTTGTACCAGTTCGCCGAACAAGGTGGCATTGCTGCCGAGCTGCTGCGCACGCGCGTTGTTTTCCAGTTGACCGCACAGTTCGCCGATGCCATTGGCGCCGATGCTGTAGCTCGATGATTTCAAGGCATGTGCAATTAAACGCACCGCTTCCGCATCTTCTTTGGCGGCGGCAAGACGCAAATCTTCAATCTGCACCACGGCATGCTCGCGATACGTGCGCAGCAGTTGCGGCAGCAGCGCGCCATTGCGCAGGCCGCGCAACAACAGCAGTTGCTGCGGGTCGAGTTGCGGCGTTGTCGTCGCGGCCGGTAACGGTTGCGTCATGCCTACCTCTCCTTCATTGATCTAGCCAGGAATGTTCCTGGGCATACGATTGCGCGCACCACTTGCTCAAAATGCCGGCCAGTTGATGCAGTTGAAACGGTTTGCTTAAAAAATCATCCATGCCCACCGCCAGGCAGGCTTCGCGATCGCCGACCATCGCGTTGGCGGTCAACGCCACAATGGTGGTGTGCAGCGGCGGCGTGCGCAGTTGCGCCTGTTCGTAGCTGCGCACGCGTCGCGTGGCTTCAAAGCCATCGAGTTCCGGCATCTGGCAATCCATCAATACCAGATCGAATTGATGCGGTTGCGTCAGCAGCGTGACGGCCTGCAGGCCGTTATCGGCCACCGTGCATTCGCAATCCATGGTGTCGAGCAACGCCTGCACCACTTCTTGATTGATGAGATTGTCTTCGACCACCAGCACTCGCAGCTTGCGTTCGAGCAGGACGCGCGTCGCGCCGGCGGTGAACGCGGGAACTGCGCCGCTGGCGTGATGGCTATGCAGATCGCGGCGCAGACGCAGCGAAAACCAGAAGCAGGACCCTTTGCCGGGCTCGCTGGTAACGCCGCAATCGCCGCCCATCAGCAACGCCAGACGCCGCACGATGGCCAGCCCCAAGCCCGTGCCGCCAAACTGTCGTGTGGTGGAACTGTCGGCCTGTGTGAATGATTTGAACAGCTTTGGAATAGCCTCGCTCTTGATGCCGATGCCCGTGTCTTCGATCTCGAAGCGGTACAGCCACGCGTCGTCATCCTGCGCGGTCAATGCCGCACGCAAAACGATGTGACCTTGTTGCGTGAACTTGAGCGCGTTGCCGATCAGGTTCTGCAGAATCTGCGTGAAGCGGGTGGGATCGCCGATGACGGCGGTGGGCAAATCAGCAGGCCACTCAAGCAGAAAGCGCAGGCCTTTGGCGACGATCTGCGGCTGCAACAAGCTCAATGTCTGGTCCACCACACCGCGCAGATCGAACGAGGTAGCTTCCGGCGTGAGTTGCTGCGCTTCGATTTTCGAGAAGTCGAGAATGTCGTTGAGAATGGTGAGCAGCGACAACGCCGAATGGCGAATGGTGTTCAGCGATTTGCGCTGAAGCTCATTCAATTCCGAAGTCAGCATCAATTCGCACATGCCGATCACGCCGTTCATCGGTGTGCGCAATTCGTGACTCATCGAGGCGAGGAACGCCGATTTCGCACGACTGGCGGCTTGCGCGGCGTTATTCGATGCCTGCAACTCCACATTGGTTTGTTCCAGCGCGCGCAATGCCTGTTGTAGCGCAGCGGTGCGCTCGTTGACTTTACTTTCCAGCGCGCTGGCGGCCTGAAACAGCGAGAACGAATTGCCCTGCTTGTCCATCTCGCGTTCGACACGATCCATCAGCGATTCGTTGATGATGTGCAACTGCTGAACGTTCGCTTCAAGCGCGGCACAGCGCGCGCGCAGCGCACAGAGTTCGGCTTCAGGGTTCAGCACTGCCTCGCTCATGATAAGGCTTCACCGCCGGCGCGAGTGCCGATAGCAAGGCCGGTGAAAGTTTGATTCACATGCATGGCGTTGAACTGTTCGCCATACGTGACGAAGCCGATGACATTGTTGTCGATGAAGATTCGGCCAATCTGCTCCTTGATGCCGGAACGTTCGATTTCCAGACGACGCAGGATGCAGTCGCAACCCAGCACCAATTGCGGCACGCCCATGGCGGCGCGCACCTGCACAAAGGCTTGTTGCAGGTTCTCCACCATGTCCACACCCTGCGCGATGGTCAGCACGATGCCTTCGTCGATGGCGCAGAAGAAGGTCAGACTTTCGTCATCGTTCATGTGGGCAATGGACCGCACGAAGTATTGACCGCCGACACGCACTACCACCGGATGCGTCGCGAACACCATGGCCGATAGTTCGTCGATGGGTACATTTACCAGGCGCGCGAATTCTCGCGCAGCGGGCAGGCCGTTGATGGCGTACACGATGCGGCGCGCCGGATCGGCTTTGGTCACCACCATGCGTTGCCGCGATTGCACGAAGTGCTGGGTGCGAAACGCCATGAAGGGCTGATCGGTGCGCACCACGCTCAGTAGTGCGCAGTGGCGATGAAACTTGCCCTGGTAATACAGATAGGTGGCGTTGAAGCGCACATCGTCGGCGGCCGAACCGCCGATCAATTCGATGCCGCGCAGATGCTGATGCACGCAGCTCACGACCTGTTCTTCCTGCAGCGCCAGGCCATCGATCAACAGAAATGCAAAGGTGTCGGCAGGACTGGCCGGCGCGTTGTTGCGGGTGCCCAGTTGTTGCAGCAACGCGCTCACCTCGGCACCGGCCGCATGGCTGTCGAAACTTTCAAGTTGAATCAATTGGGTGGCGACATCCAGTGCCGGCGAGGCCAAGCTCACACCAGTGAGTGCGCCTTCCAGATAACCCAACGGCGTGATTTCACCGGCGGTGGTACAGCCGATCAGATCGACATCGTTGAAACTTTTGTGCAACTCGGCAGCCAGCATCTCGAGATCGATGTCGGCAGGACAATAGAACAAGGCGAACTTGATACCGGGCTGATCCAGCGCAGCATGCAGTTCGCGCGCCGCTTGCACCGGGTCGCGCGATTGGGAAGTCCCCTTGCGAATCGACAATGACATGGAAAACCCGCATTCGAAAAGTGATCAGGCTGCGCCGGGCGCGGACATGGCTACACTTCAACGCTATCGGAAGCGCTCGAGGTTCTCTTAAGTCGGGGAATGTCTTATGCGCATCCAGGACGGCATCTGCGTCACAGATTGAGTGAACGGTGTCACTGTTGGCGCGCAGGTGATGCTGCGGTGTGAGCCTGAGTTAGATGCGCGATCTGTTTCCGGGAACGCCGTGAATCCTTCCTTGGGCTCCAGCTCGGCGTCCTGCCGCGCACGCTCCCGCAAACAGATCGCGCATCTAACTCAGGCGGACACTGTGCCATCCTCATTTCTGTCATTTCGACCGAAGGGAGAAATCTTTCTGTAAGTTCGAACTTCGATGAGTCAATTGATGCGAAGAAGATTTCTCCTTCGGTCGAAATGACAAATTGGCAGCGGCAATAGAATTCGCGACGCGTTAATCCCGCCGTTGCTGCAACGCCGCCATCTCCAGACGCCATTGCTGTTGACGCTGTTGCAACGCACCGGCCAACTGCGGCTCAAACTCACTGCTGCGTGCATCGCGCAACCAATCGCCGGAATGGGTGATGCCTCGATGCGCGACCAGAAACGCCAGGCCTTTGGCGGTTAACTCTGTTTCAGCCAGACGGGTTACCGGAAGCCCGCTTAAATCGGCGAGGCATTCGCAGAGATAACGCGATGAACTCAAGCCGCCGCCGACCACGATGTGTTGCAACTGCGGCAGTTGCTTCTGCATCAGTTCGATGTTGGCCATCAACAGGAAGGCAATGCTTTCGATGACTGCGACCAATTGCTCGATGTCGTTATCGGCAATGTGATGCAAGGCTGCGGTCTCATCCTGGCTGACGAAGCGAGACTCCACCCGCGGCAACCAGTAAGGCGAACCGACGCCGCCGATGCCATTGATGAACAACGGCACCGACAAGGCCGCGACCTGCGCGCGCTGCAAAGCTTCACTGCCGCGCCGCACATCCAGACCGCTGCGTTCCGCCAGCCATTGCAAGGCGCTGGCGCCACCATTCACCGTGCCCTCCAGCGCATAGGTGAGTTGTTGGTCATTCGAACACAACACACTGCGCAGTAACGGCGCAGCGGTGGGCAAATCCTGCTTCAGTGGCGCCAACGCAAACGCGCCGGTGCCGAGGTTGATGTAAATGCACTCTTCATCCAGCGCGCCATTGGCGAACGGCACCGCGGCTTGATCGCCGGTGCAGATGGTGAGCGGTATGTGACGACTTCCGAAAGGCAACAAGCCGTAGTGATGTGCCGTCGGTACATTGCGTGGCAAACAATTCGGCACACCGAACAATTCCAACAAGCGGGGCGACCAATCGCCACTGGCCGGTGACCACAACAAGGTGCGCGAGGCATTGGCGGGATCGACCAGGTGCGGACGTTCAATCAACAACGCCTGCAACAAATAAGTAGATAAAGGACCGAAGTGCAATTGTTCCGCTGCAAACGCCGTGCGCACCTCCACGAGGTGATCCATACACCAGCGCAACTTGCTCGCGCCGTAATGAGCAGAGGGCATCAAGCCGGTGAGTTGTTGTATCTCGGCGTGGTGCGCGCGCAATTGCTCGATCAACTCGGCATTGCGGCGATCTTGCCAACTCAGCACCGGCGATAGCGCGGCACCGCTTTGCGAATGCCAGCACATGATGCTGGAACGTTGTGTGGCAAGACCGGCGGCGTGTACGCGATCGATGTCTGCGCCTAATGAAACCGCAACATCATCGATGGCAGTGCGCAGCGATTGCACGATCTCCTCTGGATCGTGTTCAACGCGATCGTCATGACCTTCGTGGGCATAGTGACGCGTGTTGATGGGCGCAAACGCCCGCGCAACTTGCCGGCCGCTGCTGTCGAACACGATGGCGCGACTCGCATGTCCGCCTTGATCCAGCGCCAGCCACAATGGCGAATGTTCCGTACGCGGAATCGGTCCCAGCTCCGTGGCCAGCTCGCGCAATCCTTCAGTGAGTGCTTCGAAGTCGCTCATGACGTCGCTTCGGCTTACTCAGGCAACAAGCGAATGTTGCGTGTATCGGCGCGTTGTTTCCGGCGCGGCAATGAGGTGGCAACCCGCTCGATCACTTTCTCTGCCGTCGCACGCCAGCCGGTGAGCTTGCCGCCGAAGATCGACAACAAGCGTGGCTGTGGTTCGCGGTCTACCATCAACAAGGTTTCGCGAGGTTTGTGAAAGGCATGACCACCGCCGGACGGTAGTACACGCACGCCCGCGAAACTGCGCACGATCCGCGCAGCGGTGAAGTCGCGATACGCCGGAAAATAATGTTTGAGTGTTTGCAGCAAGTAATTCACTTCCGCTTGTAATGGCCGCACGTCGGCCGGGTCGCCGCGATAACGCGTTTCGGTGGTGCCGATCATGGTTTGTCCATACCACGGCATGACAAACACCGCACGACCATCGCGCGGACTTTCTACATAGTAAATGCCGCGCGTGATCTGACCGGGAACAATCAAGTGCGTACCTTGCACCAGCTCCAGCGCATGCTCCGGCTGCCGGGGCGAGATCAATGACAGTGTGCGATTCACCCACGGACCACTGGCGTTGATCAGCACGCGACCACTTGCTTCGTGTTGTTGGCCATTCTCACTATAGGTAATGGTGACACCCTCGCTATGCAATTCACCTTGCAGCAGCGCTGCGGGCGCGATGAATTGCGCACCCAACTGCTGCGCCGAACGTAACACTGCTCGCGTCAACAATGCATCGTCGGTTTGCGCATCGTGATAGCGAAACACATGATGCAAATCGCGCGTGGCCAAGCCATCCAGTGAATCCCAGTCGCGACGCGGCAAACTAGTGAAGCGACAACCAGCCTGAAAACCGCCGAGCACCGCATACAACATCAAGCCGGTACGGATCTGCCATGGCTGGCGTCGCGTATGTTTGTATAGCGGAATGTAGAAGGATTTGAGTTGCACCAGCTCTGGCGCGTTGCGCAGCATCAACATGCGTTCGTGCAAACTCTCGCGCACCAGTCGCAACTGACCGCTTTCGAGATAGCGCAGTCCGCCGTGAATCAACTTGCTGGAGCGACTCGATGTGCCGTAGGCCGGATGTTGTTGTTCAAGTATCAACACCGAGTGGCCCGCCGCCGCCGCCGCTTGGGCCACGCCGACGCCATGAATGCCGGCGCCGATCACGATGACATCGAAGCGAGCCATGCTTACGGTTTGGCCCGCAAGGCGCGCAGCAGATGTCGTGGTTGCATGGTTTCGACCAACTGTGCGCCGCGCGCCGCGAGTTGTAGTGCCTGCAGGCGCGAGGTGACTTCATAAATCGCCCATTGCCAAGGACCGCGCCATAGTCGCGAGGCATCACTGGGCAACTTCGCCTCATCGCAGAACAGATAATGTGGCAAGGTCGCTTCAGCTTTGATGGCCGATAACGTGTTGTATTCGGGCAGCACCCAGCCCACTGCCAGACGCGTGTGTTGTTTGGCGAAGTTGATTGCCGGCAGATCGAAGGAGATCAGCACCACACGTGTGGCGATGGGTTTGAGCGCGTCGCAGACAATCTGCACCATCTGCTGCATGCCGAATTTTTGTAGCGAGGCGCGCTTCAACTCGACAAACGCACAGGCCTGCGGAAAGTTGCCCAGCAACTCCACCACCTGCACCAGCGAGGGAATACACACATCGCTGAAGCGATCGCCGAAACGTTCCGCCTCGCCGACGGCGATGCTGCTCAATTCTTCCCAGGTCATCTCGAGCGCATCGCGATCGATGCCGGCACAACGCTTGAGATTGGCGTCGTGCATCACCACCGGCACGCGATCGATGCTTAAGTGAACATCGAACTCCACATACATCACGCCCATTTCCAACGCCGAACGCAATGACGGCAAGGTGTTCTCGGGAAATTCGTGCGCATTGCCGCGATGGGCAACCAGTTGTGGAGTGAATTCGGGCGTGGCTGACATCCGTGGCTCGTGCGGGCTCGATAAGAATGGATGCCTATCTTAGCGGTAAGTGACTCGTAAGTTGTTGTAGAACGCGGCAACGCGACGAGTTTCGCAGGAGCTGCTTGGTGTATGAGAAGCACCACGGAGATAGTGCGATCTATGCAAGGTGTTTGCAGATAGTTGAGTTGCCTAATCCGCTGCAACAACTCTTAATCAACACCATAGCTACTGCAATTCGCCGCGCTTCATCGTCTTCACTCAACCATGGCGCCGTTCTGCGAATCGCTCGATCGGTGCGCCGCTGGTTACGATGATGTCGGCTTCAATAATGGCGCCTTCGGCTACTGCTATGTGGGTCGCGCTGATTTTGCCGCGCAGTCGCGCCGATGCGCGCACTTCCAGTTTGCGGTTCACCCACAACTCGCCCTCGAACAAGCCGGCCACCAAGGCATCGGCGCATTGCACCGCGCCTTGCCAACTACCGCTTTCGGACAGGGTCAGCATGCCCTTGATCTCACCGTGACCGACGACCTCACCGGCTACGGACACGTCGCCGGGACAGGCGAAATTGCCTTCGAAACGCGATCCCTTGCCCACCAGCGTCGGCGTGCTGGTGCTGCGATCGAGAAAACGCCGTTTGAGCGGCGTCGTTGCGGCCGCGAGATCTGGATCGGACATGAGAGTGATTCGCCAGGAGGGAGTCAGAGGGAGGGCTGAATGGTGCCCAGTGTTGATGACGTGCTATGTGCTGCAGATCTCACTCCCGTGGGTTAGGGGTCTTGCCTATGTCGGTTAGCGACAAATACTGTCACCACGGGCACGGCGACAAAATCGCTACGCGACCATAACTGCTTGATGCATAACAAAACACTCCTTCGGCACGCGGCTTGCTTTGTCTAACACAACGAACGCAAACCCTTAAGCGGGCCGTGGGTGACCAATATGCCAAGCTTCAAACCAGATTCGCAGCAACCTCCAGAGATCATCGCGGTGGTGATGCCGGACGGCACGCCCGATTCACCGTCGGCGCTGCGTGACTTTGTTGCCACTGGCACCATGTTGCTGGTGCGACATGCCGATGGTCGCATGGCCCTGGAACCGGCGCGCTACGCCGATGCGTGGGGCGCATCGGCCAGCGTCAAACGCAGCATGACCAAGAGCCGCCCGATACTGGATCCGGTGTCGCGCGAAGTGATGGGTTATGAGATGGAGATGGTCGAGCATTGAGGGAGCCCGGTCCGCCTGGGTCCCATCAGTTCGACTGGTCGCAACGAGTTGGTTTAAGGGTTCGATCGATTTTTGAAGGTTCAGCGTTATGCGCCGTGCTGCGTTCTTCCCCGCAGACGGCGCTTTTTTTTGCCCAACAATAATGAGTCAAGTGTGTTGACGTTCTGAGCCAGGCACCGCACGCTCTCGCCGTCGGTGCTCTACGCTGAGAAACTGGCCATCGCGCTTCGCCAGTACCCGCATTCGCACCAATAAAACCCTCTGTTCAACGGGCAGCAGCGGACGCGCCCTAAAATGCAGCCAACGGTCATGTCCCCGATATCCAGCATAAAAAACGCTTTAGCTAAGTCAGCAAGGTCCGTAAACTGGCCCACCCCCGATCCGCTAACCGGTATTAAATCGATGTCTGCGAATACGCCTGCCAATGTCGAGGTGCCTGCAGTGGCGCCCACTGTTGATTCAGTCGAGAACCCGGCGCCGTTGCAGATTCGGCCGAAAAAACAGGGCTTGTACGATCCGCAGTTCGAACACGATGCCTGCGGCGTTGGCTTTGTCGCCGACATGAAAGGTCGTCGTACTCATCGCATTCTGCAGCAAGGCATCGAGGTATTGAAAAATCTCGATCATCGCGGCGCCAGCGGCGCTGAAGTCAATACCGGCGACGGCGCCGGTGTGTTGATGCAAATGCCCCACAAATTTCTCACCGCTGCCTGCCAGAAGCTCAGCATCAAATTGCCGGCTGAAGGCGAATACGGCTGCGGTCTGGTGTTCTTGCCGCGCAATGCAACGTTGCGTCGCAGTCTTGAAGCCAAGTTCGCACAGATCATTCAATCCGAAGGTCAGATTCTGCTCGGCTGGCGCACCGTGCCCACCAATAACTCGATGCTCGGCGATACCGCCAAAGCGGCCGAGCCGTTCATGCGACAAGTCATTATCGGTCGCGGTCCGGATATCAAGGATCGTCAGGATTTCGAACGCAAGCTGTTCGTGATCCGCAAGCGCGCTTACACCGATCTGCGCACCTCGACGTTGGGCGGCGCAGAAGCCTGGTATCTGTGCAGCCTGTCGGCTCGCACCATGGTGTACAAGGGCATGCTCACCACCAGTCAGTTGGATCAATACTTCCTCGATCTGCGCGATCCGTCGATGGAAACTGCATTGGCGCTGGTGCACTCGCGTTTCTCGACCAACACCTTCCCAAGCTGGGATCGCGCGCATCCGTATCGTTTCATCGCGCACAACGGCGAGATCAACACGCTGCGCGGCAACTTCAACTGGATGCGTGCCCGCGAGCCGCAATTCCGTTCGGAGTTATTCGGCGAAGACATGGAAAAAATTCCGCCGATCATCAACCCCAATGGGTCCGACTCGGCGATGTTCGACAACACACTGGAGCTGCTGGTGCTGGGCGGCCGCTCATTGCCGCATGCCGTGATGATGATGGTGCCCGAGCCATGGTCAGCGCATGAAACCATGGACGATGCACGTCGCGCGTTCTATCAGTATCGCGCCAACTTGATGGAACCGTGGGATGGTCCTGCCTGCATTGCCTTTACCGACGGCACGCAGATCGGCGCCATTCTCGATCGCAACGGCTTGCGTCCATCGCGCTACTACGTGACCAAGGACGATCTGGTGGTGATGGCTTCCGAAGCGGGCGTGCTCGACATTCCGCCTGAAGACGTGGTGCAGAAAGGCCGCTTGCAGCCGGGCCGCATGTTCCTCATCAACATGGAACAAGGTCGCATCATCGATGATGAAGAGATCAAGCGCGACATCGTCAATCAACGTCCTTATCGTCAGTGGCTGGATGACAATCTGGTGCAACTGAAAGATCTGCCGACTGCGCCGGAAGTGCCGCTGCCGGATCACGACACGCTGTTGCAACGCCAGATTGCCTTCGGTTACACCTTTGAAGATCAGCGCATTCTGATCGCGCCGATGGCGCGCGATGGTGTGGAAGCCGTGGGTTCGATGGGTAACGACACGCCACTGGCGGTGCTGTCCGGCAAGTCGCGTTTGTTGTTCGATTACTTCAAACAACTGTTCGCGCAGGTCACCAATCCGCCCATCGATTCGATTCGCGAAGAAATCATCACCTCGTCGGAAATGTACCTGGGTTCGGAAGGCAACTTGCTGGAGCCGCAACCCACCGATTGTCGTCGCGTGATGTTGAGCGCGCCGGTGCTCACCAACGAAGACTTCGCCAAGATTCGCCGCATGGATCTGCCGGGTCTGAAGGTCGGCGTGTTGTCGACCTTATTCAAAGTCGCGCGTGGCGAACTGGGTCTGGTCAAATCGATGGAAGAGTTGTGCACGGCTGCAAAGCGTTTAATCGAAGAGGAAGAGATCAATGTGCTTATCCTCAGCGACCGCGGTGTGAATCGCGAACACGCGCCGCTGCCTTCGTTGCTCGCGGTGTCGGGCCTGCATCACTACTTGATTCGCGAACGCGTGCGTACCCGCGTATCCATCGTGCTGGAAACCGGCGAAGCGCGCGAAGTACATCACTTTGCGTTGTTGATCGGTTATGGCGCCAGCGCCATCAATCCCTATCTCGCTTTCGAAACGATCGACGGCATGATTCGCGAAGACATGTTGCCCGGCGTCGATCACAAGACCGCGTGCAAGAACTTCGTCAAAGCCGCCACCAAGGGCGTGGTGAAGGTGATGTCGAAGATGGGCATCTCCGCGATCCAGAGTTATCACGGCGCGCAAGTGTTCGAAGCCGTGGGTCTGCATCAGGAAGTGGTGGATGAATACTTCACCAACACGCCATCGCGTATCGGCGGCATCGGCATCGATCTGGTGGCCCGCGAAGTATTGATGCGTCATGCACATGCTTTCCCGATTCGCCAGGTGAACGGTCATGCGCTGCCGGTGGGTGGTCAGTATCAGTGGCGCGCCGAAGGCGAGTACCACATGTTCAATCCGGAATCGATTCACCGTCTGCAGAAGTCGGTGCGCACCGGAAGCTACGTCACGTACAAATCGTATGCAGCATTGATCGACGATCAATCCAAGCAACTCGCCACCTTGCGTGGCTTGCTTGACTTCAAGCCGCGCGATGCGATTTCCATTGATGAAGTCGAATCGGTGGACAGCATCGTCAAGCGTTTCAAGACCGGCGCGATGAGCTATGGCTCGATCAGCAAAGAAGCGCACGAGAATCTTGCCATCGCGATGAACCGCATCGGCGGCAAGAGCAACACCGGCGAAGGGGGTGAAGATCCAGAGCGCTTCGTGCCGATGGCCAATGGCGATTCGAAGAACTCCGCCATCAAGCAAGTGGCTTCGGGTCGCTTCGGCGTGACCAGCAACTACCTGGTCAATGCGCGCGAGTTGCAGATCAAGATGGCACAGGGTGCGAAGCCCGGTGAAGGCGGTCAGTTGCCTGGCACCAAGGTGTATCCGTGGGTTGCCAAGACTCGTCATACCACGGCCGGCGTGGGCCTGATCTCGCCGCCGCCGCATCACGATATTTATTCCATCGAAGATCTCGCCGAGCTGATTCATGACTTGAAGAACAGCAACCGCAAGGCGCGTGTCAGTGTGAAGCTGGTGGCTGAAGTTGGTGTGGGCACCATTGCTGCGGGCGTGGCGAAGGCACACGCCGATGTGGTGTTGATCTCGGGTTACGACGGTGGCACGGGTGCATCGCCACTTACTTCAACCACGCATGCCGGTTTGCCATGGGAATTGGGCCTCGCGGAAACGCATCAGACATTGGTGCTCAATAATCTGCGTAGCCGCATTGCCGTTGAGACCGACGGTCAGCTCAAGACGGGTCGAGACGTGGCGGTTGCAGCGTTGTTAGGTGCCGAAGAGTTTGGTTTCGCAACCGGGCCTTTGGTTGCCAGCGGCTGTATCTTGATGCGCGTATGTCATCTCAACACCTGTCCAGTCGGTGTGGCGACGCAAGATCCGCGTCTGCGTGAGAAGTTCGCCGGCAAGCCTGAGCACGTGGTGAACTTCATGAAGTTCATCGCGCAAGATTTGCGCGAATGGATGGCTAAGCTCGGCTTCCGCACCATTGAAGAAATGGTGGGACGTGTCGATGTGCTTGAGCCGAAGAAAGCCATCGATCACTGGAAAGGCAAGGGCTTCGACTTCAGCAACATCCTGTATCAGCCGGATGCGGGTCCTGAAGTGGGTCGTTTCTGCCAGATCGAACAGGATCATGGTCTCGACAAGTCACTGGATGTCACGACCTTGCTCGAGCTGTGCAAACCCGCGATTGAGCGTGGTGAAAAAGTGCAGGCCGAGTTGCCGATCCGTAACGTCAATCGCGTCACCGGCACCATTACCGGCAGCGAGATCACTCGCAAGTGGGGCGCGGCGGGTTTACCCGAAGACACGGTGCGCATCAAGTTCACCGGCTCAGCAGGGCAAAGCTTTGGTGCGTTTATTCCCAAGGGTATGAGCTTCGAGCTAGAAGGCGATGCCAACGACTATGTCGGCAAAGGCTTGTCCGGCGGCAAGCTGGTGATCTATCCATCGCACAAAGCCAAGTTCAAGGCCGAAGACAACATCATTGTTGGCAATGTTGCGATGTACGGCGCAACCAGTGGTGAAGTGTTCATTCGCGGCCGCGCCGGCGAGCGCTTCGCAGTACGCAACAGCGGTGTGAATGCGGTGGTGGAAGGCCTCGGCGATCATGGTTGCGAATACATGACCGGCGGGCGTGTGGTCATTCTCGGTTCAACCGGCCGCAACTTCGCAGCCGGTATGTCCGGCGGTGTTGCGTATGTGCTGGACGAAACCGACAGCTTCAACGCGCAGGTCAACAAGTCCATGGTCGGCATCGAAACGCTCGACGACCCCGCCGAAATTGCCGAAGTGCGCGCCTTGATCGAAAAGCATCGCACCTACACCAAGAGCGATCGTGCGCAGCAAGTGCTGGACGCCTGGGACAAATTCGCGCCGAAGTTCGTCAAGGTCATTCCGAAGGACTACAAGCGCATGCTTGCCGGCATCAAGCGTGCCGAAGAGCAGGGCCTGGCTGGTGAAGACGCGATCATGGTGGCGTTCGAAGAGAACTCACGTGATGCCGCGCGAGTGGGCGGTGGTTAACGATATCAATCGTGTGATGGTGCTTCGTCGTAGGGGCGGTTCGCGAACCGCCCTTCCGATTGCCGAAAGGGTCGTTCGCGAACGACCACTACGTTAGATAGATAATTTGAAATCGAGATTGTTTAGAAATGGGTAAGCCAACCGGATTTATCGAGTACCTGCGCGAGCTGCCAGTCGATCGCAGTGCCACGGAGCGTGTGAAGGACTGGAACGAGTTTCATCATCACATGGACGAGAAGCGCCTGCGTAATCAAGGCGCGCGTTGCATGGATTGCGGTGTGCCGTTCTGTCACACCGGCAAATTGATCAGCGGCATGGCGTCGGGTTGCCCGGTCAATAACTTGATCCCTGAGTGGAACGATCTGGTCTATCACGGCCTGTGGCAGGAAGCATTGACGCGTCTGCACAAGACCAACAATTTCCCCGAATTCACCGGTCGGGTCTGTCCTGCGCCTTGCGAGGGCTCGTGCGTGTTGGGCATGAACAATCCGCCGGTCACCATCAAGAACATCGAAAACACGATTATTGATAAAGGTTGGGAAGAGGGGTGGGTAATTCCTGACGCGCCGAAAGTACGCACTGGCAAGAAAGTCGCCGTGATTGGTTCGGGCCCCGCAGGTTTATCAGCCGCAGCACAATTGAATCGCGCCGGTCACCTGGTCACCGTGTTCGAGCGTGCCGACCGTCCCGGTGGTTTGCTGATGTACGGCATTCCTAACATGAAGCTCGACAAGAAAGAAGTGGTCGAGCGCCGCCTGAAGCTGATGGAAGCGGAAGGCATCGTCTTCAAGTGCAATGCGAACGTAGGCGACAACGTGTCGGTGGATTCCCTGCGCAAAGACTTCGACGCGATCGTGGTGTGCACCGGCGCGACGCTGCCGCGCGATCTGCCCATCGAAGGTCGTGAGCTGAAAGGCGTGCACTTCGCGATGGAATATCTCACTGCATCCACCAAGGCCATCTTAAACGGCGGTCCCGCTACCAGCCCTATTCAAGCGGCCGGCAAGGACGTGATCGTAATCGGCGGTGGCGATACCGGCACCGACTGCGTAGGCACTTCGATCCGCCAAGGCTGCAAGAGCATCGTGCAGATCGAGATCATGCCGCGCGCACCCATGGACCGCGCTGAAGACAATCCCTGGCCCGAATGGCCCAAGGTATACAAGATGGACTACGGCCAGGAAGAAGCAGCCGCCAAGTTCGGTGACGATCCACGCGTTTATCAAACCACGGTGAAGAAGTTCGTCGCTGATGCGAATGGCGCAGTGAAACAACTGATCACCGTGCAAATCAAGTGGGAAAAGAACGACAAGGGTCAGATGATTCCCGTTGAACAGCCCGGCACGGAACAAACCCTTCCTGCGCAATTGGTGTTGCTGGCCATGGGTTTCCTTGGACCCGAACAGCCCTTGGTGAAAGCGCTGCAGGTCGACACCGATCCGCGCAGCAACATCAAAGCCGAGCACGGCCAATTCAACACCAGCGTGAAAGGCGTGTTCTCGGCAGGCGATTGTCGTCGTGGTCAGAGCCTGGTGGTATGGGCGATCAACGAAGGCCGCGGCGCGGCGCGTGAATGCGATCGTTACTTGATGGGATCGACTGATCTGCCGACGTAATACTTACTTGTAAGTTATACGCAGCGCTCGATGTGGTTCATAGGCAGCCTCGTTCGTTTGAACGAGGCTGTTTTGTTTTCGGCATACGAAACGATGCAGCAGCAGATGGACTTGCTGCTCATGCGTAGCCCTTATCATTGATCATCGCCACACTTGTTTTGCTTGAAATGCTTCCATCGAAGTGATGTTATTGTTAAGCGGCAGGCAACCGCATTGCGATTCTTGCTACTCAATCCTGAACGGAGGAATCCCGATGAGTCTTGGATCAGAATTCAAAGAATTTGCCATGCGCGGCAATGTCATCGACCTGGCGGTCGGTGTGGTCATCGGTGCGGCGTTTGGCAAGATCGTTTCATCATTCGTTGATGCAGTGGTGATGCCGGTGTTGGGATTGTTGACCAGCGGCGTCAATTTCTCGGAGCTTGCCGTGCAAATTGGCGGCACAGCCGAAAAACCAGTGCTATTGAAGTACGGTTTGTTCGTTCAAGCGACCATCGATTTCCTCATCATCGCGTTTGTCATCTTTATGGCACTGCGCGGCATCAACAAACTAAAGAAGCCAAATCCATCGGCGCCACCGCCGCCGCCACCCAAGCAGGAAGTGTTGCTGGAAGAAATTCGCGATCTGCTCGCCAAGAAGCAGTAATGAAATTACGAAGGGGTTCGTTCGGCAACGACCCTGCTTCAACAAAGAGGGCGGTTCACGAATCGTCCCTGCGTCGGAAGTCCATGTTATTACGCATTCAAGCGCTACGTTGCGCATTCATTGATGCAGAATGATTCTGTCATCGTTGACGACCGCGAACTCATATGAATTTCATCGCCAAACTGCACGCTGCCTGGACCTCCAGCAACTCACTGCTATGTGTGGGGCTTGATCCCGATCCAGCGAGACTGCCGGCGCGTGTGCGTGGCACTTCTCAATCAATATTTGAATTCAATCGCGCCATCATCGACGCCACGCATGATCTGGTGTGTGCTTATAAACCGCAGATCGCGTATTTCGCGTCGCAGTCGGCCGAAGATCAATTGCTAAAGAGCATCGACTATCTACGCACTCAGTATCCGCACATCCCCATCATTCTCGACAGCAAGCGCGGCGACATTGGCAGCACTGCCGAGCAATATGCCGTTGAAGCATTCACGCGTTACGGTGCCGATGCTGTCACCGTCAATCCCTACATGGGCAGCGATTCGATTACGCCTTTCACCAGCCATCGCGATAAAGGCGTGGTCATTCTGTGCCGCACCTCCAATGTGGGCGCAAAAGACTTTCAGGATCTGCAGATCGATGGTCAACCGCTGTATGTACATGTGGCGCACAAAGTCGCTACTGAATGGAATGCCCATGGCAATTGCATGCTGGTGGTGGGCGCCACCTGGCCAGAGCAAATGCGACAGATTCGTGCCGTGGTGGGCGATATGCCATTCCTGGTGCCGGGCATCGGTGCACAAGGCGGCGATGTGAAGGCAATGGTGACGGCGGGCAAAACCACTGATGGCACCGGCTTGATCGTTAATTCGTCGCGCGCAGTGTTGTATGCAAGTAACGGTGATGACTTTGCGCAGGCGGCGCGACGTGTGGCGCAGGCGGCGCGTGATGAGATCAATTTGTATCGTTGATGTTGAATCGCGTGCTTGCAAGGAACTTTATCGAGCATTCTCGGCACGTGGCTCTTGGCGAATAAACTAAGTTGTCATCCCCGCGAAAGCGGGGATCCAGTCATTGGTGTCGCGAAGCGACTCATATACGAAACTGGATTCCCGTCCCCGATCAGGTCGAGGATAGGCTCTGCGCGGGACTGACATGGTTTTAAGTCTTAACGCTCGCAATACAATCACATGACCACCTACGCCTATCGCCTGTTGAATGTCTTTGCACTCGATGGCCAAGTGTTGTCCGGCAATCCGCTATGCGTATTCGAAGATGCTCGTGGTCTCGATACACAGACCATGCAGGCGCTGGCCTTGCAATTCAATTTATCCGAGACCACCTTTATCTTGCCCAGCGATGTGGCCACTGCGCAGGTGCGCATCTTCACGCCTGAGTTTGAAATGCCGTTTGCTGGGCATCCAACGCTCGGTACAGCGCATGTGGTGCGTGAGTTGTACAACACCAATGATGCCATCACTCTGCAAATGCAAGCGGGCAACATTCCCGTCACTGCCCAAAATAATCTGTGGACCTTGCAAGCCAATGCACCGACCACCCGTTCCGTCGCAGCCAGCGTTGAACAACTGGCGCACATGCTCGATCTGCAAGCTCAAGACATGGGTGCACCACCGCTATGGGTGAACACCGGCAGTGATCAACTGATCGTGCCATTGACCAGCGTAGCGGCCGTGCAACGCTGCCGGCCACAACTGGAATTACTCAAGCAATACGCCTGCATCAATGCGCAACGCTGTCTGGTATATGTCTGGGCACACCACGATGCCGAGAACATTGAGTCGCGCTTCTTTTTCGCCAAGGGCGGCAGCCTGGCAGAAGATCCTGCGACCGGTTCGGCTTGCGCAAACCTGGGTGGCTGGTTCATCGCAACCCACACGGCATTGCCGCTACGCAAGCTCATCCATCAAGGCGCGATGGTGCAGCGTCCTTCCGAAATACAATTGCATGTCGATGTGCAGCGTTGCATTCATGTGTCGGGTCGCGTGGTTGAGTTGGGCCGCGGTGTGATCGAGCTTTGAGTTTTTTATTTGTCATTTCGAGTGCAACGAGAAATCTGCATTGTGTATGCATGGTGACGCAAAACGTACAAGCAGATTTCTCCCTCCGGTCGAAATGACAGACCAAAAGTCATCACAATCTTGTTGCGGTTTTGATTTTTTGCTGCTTTATTCCAAGGAGAAATATATGAAGAAAATAGTTGCACTGATCACTGCTGGGTTGGCTGCAACCACCGCAAGTGCTGCGGAGTTCACACTCAAGAGTGCAGACATCGCACCGAATGCCACGCTGACGCAGGAGCAGATATTCAACGGCTTTGGTTGCTCGGGTAAAAATATTTCGCCGGCGTTGTCGTGGAGCGGCGCACCGGCAGGCACGCAAAGTTATGCGCTGACGGTGTACGACCCTGATGCGCCCACCGGTAGCGGCTGGTGGCACTGGGTAGTGGTGAACATTCCTGCCTCTGCCAACAGCATCGCCAAAGGCGCAGGTACTGTAGAAGGCAAGCTGTTGCCCGCAGGCAGTCAACAAGTGCGTACTGACTTCGGTGCCTTGGGTTTCGGCGGCGCATGCCCACCTGCCGGTGACAAGCCGCATCGCTACATCTTTACGCTGTATGCGTTGAAAGCCGCGCATCTCGATGTGCCTGCTGATGGCACCGCGGCGCTCGCGGGTTTCATGATCCATGGCAACATGTTGGCGAAGACCAGTTTTACCGCGCATTTCGGGCGGTAGTACTGCCTCATGCAAAAAAGGGCGTGATGAATCACGCCCCTACGTTACGGCCGCATCCATTGTAGGGGCTCGATTCATCGAGCCCATCTTTGTCTACAACGCCTTGTGCATCATGCTGTAACCCGCACGCGTGCTGAATCCCAACAAGGAATAGAAATGTTGTGCACGTACATTGCGTGCTGATACTTCCATTTCGATATGCACACAACCTTGTTCACGCATGGCGGATTCGGCGGCGCCCACTAACAGTTTTCCAACGCCACGGCCGCGCGCATCGGCGATGACATAGATTTCATCGATAGCTGCAGTCGCCCCGCCGTGCTCAAAACTGAACACCCGGCTGCATAGCAAGTAACCTAGCACCTGCCGATCATCGAGTGCGATCCAGCCGCGACCCAATTCGGGTTGTTTCAAAAACGCGGTCAATAAACGTTCGGCGTTACCCGCGTCGAAACCACGGATCTGTTCGAACTCCCAGTACAGCCGCATCAATTCGACCAGCACCGGAATGGAGTCCGGCGCGGCCGGCACAATATGCGTTGAAGTTGGTGACATGGTTGTAACTCTTCTTATTTCCCCGATAGCTTATTATCTTCGTTCTTTCGTTCTGCGCCGACTAGAACCTATCTCAAAACTACTGCGCTCGGTATCTTGTGTCGCGGCGGTGCTCGGCATCCTCATTTATGAGGCATAAATTCCGGTGCCTGCGCTCCGGCGCAACGCAACCTACCTTCGCTCGCTACGTTTTGAGATAGGTTCTAATTTAATCTGGACATGACTATGCGTCGATACCTGTGGTCACTTCTGCTTGGGCCGTGTTTACTGAACGCGGCGACTTTGCCCGGAGCCGATCAAATCACCAGCACTACGCTGAAGAACGGCATGCAGGTCATTGTCTGGCCCGACCACGATATCCCCAATGTTGCGCTGTATAACTTTGTGCGCGTCGGTTCGCGCAATGAAGTGCCGGGTAAAACCGGGCTTGCGCATTTCTTCGAACACATGATGTTCAACGGCACGTCCAAGCGTGCGCAGGGTGAATTCGATCGCATCATGGAAGGCGAGGGCGGTTCCAACAACGCATCGACCAGTGAAGACCTCACCATTTATCAAGATTGGTTTCCGCGCACGGCGATGCGCACCGTGTTCGATCTCGAAGCCGATCGTTTGCAGCATCTGGCCTTTGTACCGCAGGTAGTCGAAAGCGAACGCGGTGTGGTTTATTCGGAACGACGCCTGCGTGTTGAAGGTGACAACGAAGCCAAGCTTGCCGAACAAGTACAAGCTGCTGCATTTCTCGCTCATCCCTACGGCGCACCGGTGATTGGCTGGCCATCCGATATCAAGACCTGGACGCTGTCTGACTTGCAGCAATTTTTTACCACCAATTACGCGCCGAACAATTGCACCGTGGTGATTACCGGCGACGTGCAACCGGCTGAAGTGATTGCTTTGGCGCGACAATATTTCGAACCCATTCCTGCGCAACCTGCAGCAGAAGCGCTGCGTGCGCGCGAGCCGGAACAGGAAGGTGAACGTCGTATAACACTGGAATTACCGGCACAAACGCCACTGCTGCAATTTGCTTATCACAGCCCCGAAGCCAGCAGTGAACAGATGCCGGCGCTGGAATTGTTGCTACGCATTCTCACCGATGGTGAATCGTCGCGGCTGTATCAGGCATTAGTCGTGCGGGACAAACTCGCCATTGCCGTTACGGGTGATGCGATGCATGGCTTTGATCCGGGCTTGTTGTGGTTTTCTGTCTCGCTGCCCGCGAATGGCGACGTCGATGCCACACAAAGGGCATTCGATGCCGAACTGCAACGAATCATTACCGACGGTGTGACCGCAGCTGAACTCAACAAGGCACGCAACATCGTACTCAGCGAATTCTGGCAGCAACTGGCCACTATCAATGGCAAAGCGGCGGCGTTGGGTAACTACGCCGTGTTCCATCATGACTATCGCAAGCTATTCGCCATGCCGGATATTTATGCGAAGGTCACGGCGGCTGATGTTCAGCGTATTGCAAAAACCATCTTACGCAGTAGTAATCGAACCATCGGCGTGTTGCTGCCGGTTGCTCAATCCGATGACCAGCCTGCAACGGAGGCCAAGTAATGCGCCGCCTACTGTTCGTGTTTTGCTTGTGCGTCGGTTGCATCCAGCAAAGCTTCGCTGCCAGCAACGACTTGCGCATGCCGGCTTATCAACGCGTGCAACTGCCCAGTGGCGCGACATTGTTGTTGATGGAACGTCACGATGTGCCATTGCTGGCGTTCCAGGCGAGATTGCGTGGCGGTGTGGTGGCTGAAAATGCCGATCAATCCGGCACCGCCAATCTGCTGGCGCAATTGCTGACCAAGGGCGCGGGCAAGCGTAATGCATTGCAATTCGCTGAAGCAGTCGCACAGGTCGGCGGCAGCATCGATGCCGAAGCCGGTCTTGAAAGCATTACCGTCAGCGGCGAGTTCATGGCGAAAGACCAGGCATTGATGATCGAGTTGCTGGCCGATGTATTGCAGCGACCCCATCTCGATGAAACCCAGTTCAATGATTTGCGTGCACGACAAATTGAAGGACTGCGCGCCATCAAGGATTCGAACCTCGGTGCGTTAGTGCCGATGTACGCTGCCGCCGCCTTGTTCGGTGACCATCCTTACGGTCGCCCCGTCAGCGGCAGCGAAGCCAGTCTGGCGCGCTTGCAGTATCGCGATGTACAGCAGTTCTATCGACAACAGATCGGCGCCGATCGGCTGGTGCTCGCCATTGCCGGCGACTTCAACAGCAAGCAATTACTGACGACGTTGCGCAAAGCGTTATCGGGCTTTAATAAGGCCGCTGCTGTATTGCCGACGTTGCCGCCCGTAACACCATTGCAAGGTCGACGCGTGGTACTCATCGATGCACCCGCCGCCGTGCAGACTTACTTCTGGATCGGCAACGTCGGCGTAACACGCAACGACGAACGACGCGTGCCGCTGGAGCTGGTGAACACTCTGTTCGGTGGACGTTTCACTTCCATGCTCAACACTGAATTACGCATCAAATCGGGTCTCACTTACGGCGCGCGTGCACAGCAGCGACGCATGATGCAGGCTGGATCCTGGAACATGTATTCGTTCACGCAAACCGCGACCACGGCGCAGGCCATCGACCTGGCGTTACAAACCTATCAACAACTGCATAGCGCCGGCATCGCCGATACCGCATTGCGTTCCGGCCAGAACTACTTGCTCGGTCAATATCCCACCTCGTACGAAACTGCGGCGCAGTGGGCGGGCGTGCTCGCGGAGCTGGAGTTCTATCAATTGCCGCGCAGTGAGGTGGATAACTATGCCGACAACATTCGTGCGGTCACCGCAACGCAAACCCGTCAGATCATCGATAGCGCATTGCCTGCTGCGGATAATCTTTTGCTGGTGATGATCGGTAACGCAGCGGTGATTCGCGAGTCCATCGCCAAGTATGGCGCGGTGACTGAGCTGCCGTTAGCTGCGCCGGTGTTTAATGCATCGCAGGCAAAGTCAGCACAGCTGCATTGAGTCAACTTGGTTGGTAGGTTTTTGTTTGCTTGATCTGTCATTTCGAGCGGAGGGAGAAATCTATATCTTGCCAAAATTGGTGACGCATCGACCTCTGCGGATTTCTCCCTTCGGTCGAAATGACAATGGCTTTTCTTCGCCAAACTGGCTGTCTTAATCCGTGTATCGCAGTTGGCGATGACTTAGCGCGAAACCCAGTCAGCTATTAGTGCCAAGCCGTTCACGATTCATGCAACAACTTGAACTGATTAAAGAATTCGCCATTTCTGCCGCTGCCAAGGTGGCAGCCGTCGTGCAGGCAGCATGGCGGCTGCAATGAACCTTTCGTCAACCGGAAGAAAATCGAAGGAGTAGCAATGTCTAACAAACAGTCTCGTCCGCGGGAAATCGACCCGGATATGGAAGCGGATGAACGACGCATCCAACCACGCCGTGCCGTTCTGATTCATGCCGATGTACAGATTCCCGGCAAGCCATTGATGAAAGCCCACGCAGTTGACATGTCACGTGGCGGCCTGGGTTTGCAAAGCCAGATTGCTGCCGATATCGATCAGGAAGTTGGCGTGAAGCTGCCGCTGGATGTGTGCGGCGAAAAGCGTGTGGTTGCGCTGACAGGTCGCGTGCGTTATTGCACCAAACAAGCGGATCAACACTTTCGTATTGGCTTGCAGTTTGTGCATCTCGAACCTGAGACCATTGCTTTTATCAGTGCGGTTTGTCCTTGATGGCACCGTTCGAAGTCTACCAGCATTAGCAAGTCGTCATTCCCGCGCAGAGCCTGTCCTCGACCTGATCGGGGACGGGAATCCAGTCGTTAACGTGTCGCGCAGCGACTCACAATAACTGGATCCCCGCCTGCGCGGGGATGACGGTGAACTAAATGTCACGCCTTCAGTACCCGCTAGTCGATCGTCACTCATCAGGCGATTGCGACCCGGCTCCATCCTGCGTACAGTCGGTCATCGCTCCGGCACTGACAGCACGATGACACTGGCACAGCAGCTCGACGTCATTCGGCATACGCTTCGTATGCCACCTCGCTTCGCCACCTTCAGTGGCCCGCAATTTGCTGCGTTCAAGCGTCTTTCCTCACCGTGCTGTGACGCCACCCCTTGTTCGCATTCGATTTGCAATCTTGATGTCGCCCAGCCCTGACCACTGGAGGATACATGCTGCGCGTTTATGGCGAAGTGAGTTCTGGAAATTGCTACAAGTTGAAGCTGCTGTTGAATCAACTCAGCATCAAGCACGAATGGATCCCGGTCGATATCCTCAAACAGGAAACCCGTATGCCGGAGTATCTGGCGAAAAATCCGAACGGCAAGGTGCCACTGCTCGAAGTGAGCAATGGCGTGTACCTCGCCGAATCCAACGCCATCCTGCACTACCTCGCCGACAACACGCCGTTGCTGCCGCATGGCAAGTTTCAACATGCGCAAGTGCTGCAATGGTTGTTCTTCGAGCAATACAGTCACGAGCCATACATTGCTACCTCGCGCTTCATCATCAAATTGTTGGGCAGACCGGCTGACAAAGAAGAGTTGCTGCAATCCAAAGTCGCGCCCGGTTATAAAGCGCTTGATGTGATGGAGAAGCATTTATCGACACACAGCTTCTTCGTCGCCGAGCGTTACACCATTGCCGATATCGCTTTATATGCCTACACCCACGTTGCGCATGAAGGCGATTTCGATCTGAGCAACTATCCGAAGATTCGCAATTGGTGTCAGCGCATCAAGGAGCAGGCAGGGCATGTCGAGATTGGTTAAAGCGTGAAAGGACGGTCGTCTGCTTCAAATGACATTCATGTCCGGTTCGATCGCCTGCTGCCAGGCAAGCGTTCCACCCTGCAGATTCAACACTTGCTGAGCGCCTTGCGACACCGCCCATGCACAAGCCTGCGTGCTACGACCGCCGCCGCGGCAAATAAACACCATCGGCTTTGATGTATCGATGGGCGCCGGCACCGCTGCTGTAAGTGTGCCTAACGGAATGTTGCGTGCACCCTTAATATGACCGGCGGCATATTCATGCGGCTCACGTACATCGATCAATTGATGCGTTACTGGTTGCTGCAGCAACGCATGTAGCTCGGTCGCTGAGATCTGCTGCAATGAGCCCGTGTCGCATGACTCTGGCGAGTCGTGCAACGCCGTAATGCTGGGCTGTGTGCCGCACACCGCACAATCGCTACGCGCCACAAACTTCAATTCAGCGAAGCGCAGATCCAGCGCGTCATAGGTCAACAATCGCCCCAGCAATGGCTCGCCCATGCCGGTGATCAGCTTGATGACTTCGGTTGCTTGCAAAGTGCCCATCACGCCGGGTAATACGCCGAGCACACCGGCTTCCGCGCAATTCGGCACGGCGCCTTCGGGCGGTGGTTCGGGAAACAGGCAGCGATAACAAGGGCTGCGTTTGGGCACATAGGTAAAGGCCTGGCCTTCGAAGCGATGAATCGCCGCCGACACCAGCGGCTTGTGCAACAGTACGCAGGCATCATTGACGAGATAACGCGTGGTGAAGCGATCCGTGCCATCGACAATCACGTTGTAACCCGCAAGTATGTTCAGTGCATTGGCAGCAGTCAGCGCTTCGGCATGCAGTTCGATATGTAGATGCGGATTCAACGCCAGCAATTTGTCACGCGCAGCCTGCGCTTTGCTCACGCCGATATCCGCAGTCGTAAACAACACTTGGCGCTGCAGATTGGAAATATCGACGGTGTCGAAATCCACAATGCCCAACGTGCCGATGCCGGCGGCTGCGAGGTACAGCAATGCCGGGGAGCCTAAGCCACCGGCACCTATCACCAACACGCGCGCAGCTTTCAATTTTTCCTGGCCGCTCACGCCCACTTCACGCAACGATAGGTGACGGCTGTAGCGGGCAAGTTCGGCAGGCTCAAGTGACATGCGGTGCACTGTATGACAAAGCCATGGGTCGGCAAAGATGAAAGAAGTCATTAACCGCCGCTTAAGGCGCAGATCAAATGCACTGTATCGCCCGGCGCCACAGCCTGCGACAGATCGGCGGCCATCGTGGTGTTCACGTACAGACGAATGTGCTGTCGAATGCGCTCCTGCTCATCGATCATGCGAAAGCGTATGCCGGGGAATTGACGTTCCAGATCGGCGAGTACTTCGTGCAGCGTACTGCCCGTGGCAGAAACGCTAGCCGCGTTATGCGTGTAACTGCGCAGTGGACTGGCGACGCGAACCGTGCACGACATGATGCGATGATCCCCCACCCTAACCCTCCCCCGCGGAGCAGGGGAGGGCATACGGAAATTTTGTTTGCAGAATCGTCTTCATGGTGTTGATGGATTTAGATGCTCTTTATAAACCACGTCTCTCAGTCCCCTCCTCCGCAAAGCGGGGGAGGGTTAGGGAGGGGGCAGTTAAAACAAGCTCTTACTATCGCTAACCACCCACATCACATCGCCACCGTCACCGCATAAATCTCCGGCAAATGCCGCGCGATGCATTGCCACGATTCGCCTTCATTACTGCCCGCCCATACTTCGCCAGATGTTGTGCCGAAGTACACGCCGACTTTCTTTTCCTCGTCAGCACACATGGCCTGACGCAACACCGTGAACCAACCCTGCGAAGCTGGCAAACCCTTGTCCAGTCGTTGCCAACGCTTGCCGGCATTGTCGGTGCGATACACCGCGGGCTTGCCGCCCACGGAAGTACGTGGCCACACCGTGGTGCCATCCATCGGAAACACCCAGGCCTTGTCGGCATCGCGCGGATGCAGCACCACCGGAAAACCAATGTCGCCGATTTTCTTGGGCATGTTGTTGCCGATGCGCTGCCATTGCGTTGCTGGACGATCGAGTCGATACAGGCCGCAATGATTCTGTTGATACAAGCGATCAGGTCGTAATGGATGCAGGGCCACACAGTGCGGGTCATGACCGAATTCGGCGGTTTTATCCGGCAGAAAATCCGCTTCAATGCCTTGATTCAACGGTGTCCAGTTCGCGCCGCCATCCAGCGATTCGAAGACACCACCAATCGAAATGCCGATATACAAATGCTTGGCATCGCGGGGATCGACAATGATGGAATGCAGAAACTCACCGTCGGGGGTACCGAACGCCACCCATTGCTTGCGCATCGGATGATCGTTGAACCCCGCGACCGGCTGCCAGGTATCGCCGCCATCTTCGCTGCGGAACAAACCGGCTGGAGAGGTGCCTGCATACCACAGGTTTTTTTGTGTCGCATGGCCCGGCGTCAACCACAGCACACGTTCGACATTGCGCGCTTCCTCACCTTCGGCGGCCTTACGAAATGCCGGCGGCTGCTTCGCCTCCTGCCAACTGCGACCACTATTGGTGGAGCGATACACAGTCGGTCCCAAGTGGCCGGTTTTCGTGCCCATCAATAGCGTTTTACGCTGTCGCGGATCCTGCACCACGTGATGAATAATGTGCCCAAGATACTGCGGACCTTTCAACGTCCAGCGCTTGCGCGCGGCGTCGGCCTGCAGTTGAAATGCACCCTTGCGAGTAGCGATCCAGAGTGTGATTGGCATGAGCCTCCCGATAATGATGGGCGCGACCCATCGATCGTTGCGCCGTGATCAAGACAAGTCAATTACCACCGAGTCGTTTTGCATATCGTGCGAGATATCACCAAAGCGAATCCATGCGACGCTGTTATCGTGCGCCACTATGCAAGAACGAATGAACGCTGCCAATTCCGACAAGGCCGGGCAAATTATCGACGCCGGCCCATTCGGTCAGTGGCTCACGCAGGCGCGCGCCGCATTACGCGGCAATGGCGGCATGGCTGTACCGTGCGGCGAGTGCGTGGGCTGCTGCACATCGGGCTATTCGATTTTGTTACGCCCACACGATGTGGCGCTGGACGTCGTGCCGGTGAAGTTTCTCTCTACTGCGCCGGGCCTGGCGTATCCGCACGCCAAGATGAATCCACTGGAGAACGGCCATTGCCCGATGTTCCAGCAAGGCCGCTGTGCCATCTACGCGCACCGACCGCAAACCTGTCTCGACTACGATTGCCGCGTGTTTGCCGCAGCCGGCATCCAAACCGGCGATAGCAGGCCGGTGATCAATCAGCGCATTCGTCAATGGCGCTTCAGTTATGAAAGCGAACACGATCAACGGGCGCATGAGGCAGTGAAAGCGGCAGCGAGTTTCATGACTACACAGGCATCGCTGTTTCCTTCAGGATGGCTGCCGAATAATCCATCGGGAATTGCGGTGCTGGCAGTGAAGGTTTACCAGTTATTTCTGGACGGTAGCGAGCCACTGGAAACCGATGCAGATGTCGCGCGGAGTTTGATGAATGCTGCGCGCGCATTTGACGCGATGCTTCTCAGTTCACCAACGCCATAGGCAAGTGACGTGTGAGCGTGATGGCGAGATGAGCATGCATTCAACAATCAACCGGCAACAACCGTGGTACGAATCGATTCGTATGGCGGCTGCAGGTCTGGAAGGAAACCCAGAAGCAAAACCAGGGTGGCTGGACACGGTGAATCGCCTCTGCGGCGATCAGCAGCTCGTCAATCATCGCGGCTTGCCTCTTAAGTTTGTCGATCAGCGCGCCTTGCCGCCCGGCGCAGCCTATGAAGCGTTCATCAGCACCACTGGTCAAGTGCCCACGCGCGATAACGTGCATGACTTCTTTAACGCGCTGGCATGGCTGAGTTTTCCGCGCATCAAGCGTCAGCTCAATGCGCTGCAGGCCGAGCAGATCGCGAGCGCTGGGGTGGGTACGACGCGAGGTCCGGTGCGCGATGCGGCGACGCTGTTCGATGAGAATGGTGCGTTGCTGGTGATCAGTGATGCCGAGATAGGAATACAGTTGCTCGACGCGTTGCGTGAGCATCGTTGGCAGCAGGTGTTCATTGAGCAACGGCAGTTGTTCGATACTCACGCGCAGGTATGGTTATTTGGTCACGCGTTGATGGAAAAACTGGCGAAGCCTTATAAAGGTATTACCGCGCATGCATGGCCGATGGTTGTGTCGAAACATTTCTTTATGCGTTCGCATGACGAAAGGCGAATGCACCTTGATGCAAGGGTCGCGGCCAATTTGCAGCAGCATGAATTGAATGCATCGTGTTTCACGCCGTTGCCGGTGCTGGGCGTGCCGGGATGGTGGCCGAATCAGGATGCTGCTTTTTATGCGGACGCTGACGTGTTCCGTCCGAAGCGGCGAGCGGCGATCACCATCGCGGCAAATTCATGAAGAGCCACACCGATTATTAACCCGGCAATCAATATTACCTGTCAGCGAGAGTCAGACGCTTCGACAGGCTCAGCGACCGGAATCACAATTTCCCGGTCACCGAGCCTGTCGAAGTGTCTTAATTCTTGCTGACCGGTCAGGCAATAAATGCTACCGAGTTAATAGCTGCTCAGGAGGCTGGTCAACGCATCGGCAAGATTGTCCTGTGTGTACGGTTTGCCCAGTACCGGGGTGTCCTTCTTATCAAAGCTGGCTGCGCCATAGCCGGTGACAAACACATAGGGAATCTGCTTCTCGTCCAGCGCCTGCGCCACTGCATGGCTTGGCTGCCCGCGCAAATCCACATCCAGCAATACGGCGTCCAACGATTGGGTTTGCAGCAGGCTCAATGCCTGTTGCACCGTTGCCGCCGGTCCCAAGGTGTTAACACCGAGATCCTCAAGCATGTCCACGGCAATTTGCGCGACCAGCAAGTCATCTTCAACAACCAATACCCGGATTCCGGTAAGTGATTTCATTTGCGTGTCGCCCCATGGAGAACGTCAGTAGGTTCGAATGCAGTTGTCGTGCGCCGTGATGGTCGGCGCCGAGCTGAGGTTTTCAGTCGGCGCGTGCTGTTTATCGTACTGAGGAGCAGGGCTGCAATTAAAATTTACATGCGGATGGCATGTTATTGCACGGTTGATGTTGTTTATTTGATCGCCCCTCTCCTGAAACCGGGAGAGGGGATAAGGCGCCGTTATGAGCGATGGACTAAGCCATCTTTATTCGCAAGCTCACGCGCTGCGCGAGCCTCACGATCAGAACTTCACATCGCCATGAATCACGCGCGGTGCTTCGTTCACTACAGGACGCACGCCGATGTAGATATCCGAATTCACATCGCCGGGATCTTTCAAGCTGCTCGATGTCGGCAGCACGATGTTCGAGGGCAAGGTCAAGTTTGCAGCCGAGCACACACTCGGTGCTTTGTTGGCAAAGCGAATCTCGCGATCCAGCCACTTGATGTAGTAAGTGGTGTTGCCCGAGCCCGTTGCCACGCCATTGATGGTATCGAACGGAATCTGGAACGACGGCACGTAGCGCGTACCATCACCGCATTGCACCACCGCATTGGTCGCGGGCGAGACACAGTAACCGGGTACGCCCCACAGATCGCCATAACCACCGTACTGCAAGACAATACTGGTGCCTGCATATTGGCCGTAAGCAGCGCCGCTCGGCACGGTGAAGTTCACCATCAAGGGTGCGTCGAAGTGTACGAACGTCCCCGACGAATCTTTCACCGCCGCAAACTGGCTATAGCTGTTTGAACCGGTTTCCCACTGGTAGTACACATCAAGGTCATTCACCTTGGCGTCGCAGTAAGTGCCGGAGCCATTGCTGCATTCAGCAGCCGCCAATGACGGGAACAAGCGGCCGCTACGCAGACCATTCATGTATTGCGGATGTTGATTGAGCGCATTGGCATCGGTGAAGGTCACGGCTTGATTGGTCGAATCGTTCAACAACGCGGCGGCGCTATCGGTGTGATACGTCACCACGTTGCCCACTGCAGTGGGCTGCCAGTTGTTGGCAGTCGCTGCGACAAACGGCCATTGCTGTTGCGAACCTGGTGCGAAGTACGCAGCCAGCGAATCGGCAGTCGGACAATCGCGCACGCAGTACAACGTCGGCAGATCCACCATTTGAGCTGGATACACCAGATCCTGCGTGCGATACACCACCGTGATGTTCGCTGAAGTCACCGCGCCGCTTACGCCATTCAGCGCGATGTACATTTCGCCGCCTAACGATTGCGACCAGCCTTGCACGCCGCCCATGCTGCTCCACTTGGAGGCATCGACCGCGACTTCCGGCGAGATGCCTTGCGTCTGGCAGCCGTTGTTGCCGCAGCTCATCGTGCCCGTCACTTTGAACACGCCATTGCTGTCGTCCCAGTACATTTCGTACTGCGTATTTGGTTGCGCGCCGTTGAAGAAGGTCGATGCATTCATGCCTAAGAAGGTGTTAAAGCGAATCTTGTCGATCTCATTCAACGTACGCGTATTGCGTGTGTACTTGGTGAGTTTGCCGGCTGCCTTGACCACGGTGTAGTCGGTTTTCACCGGCGAATTGCCGCCGGAGTAATCCACCTTCTGTACCGTTGCGCCGCTGCTCATGGAATTCATCACGTCGGAAGGCAACGATAAGCCGCCATATCCCAGGTAACCGTGATACGTGGTGCCGCCACTGGTGTATTCGATCGGAAAGCCTGAGTTGCGCACCACGCGTTCGCCGCTGGCGGCGTCATACAAGCCATAGCGCCACACCGAGAAGCCTGTGTCGGGATCAGACGCGTCGCGACTGAAACATTCCGTGCTGTTGCCATCGCTGCGCAGAAACAAGCTGGAGTTATACGCAAAGGTATACGCGCCGGCATCATCGCCGCCGGTGGATGCCACCTGGCCACTGCCCGATGTCGTGCCGGTGGTATTCAATTGCAGCGCCGTGGTGCGCGTACCGTTGTCTTCCTGTTCGGTCTCGTAGTATTGCAGGCCGGTGTCGCTGCCCTGCATGTAACCATTCATCATGCAGCCATTCATGCCATCGCCTTTGCCGCAGAAATCCAGACGGAAACCACCGTAAGGATTGCTGATGGTGGGCGCCGCGGTGGCCGATACATTCACAAAAATCGTTGCGTGCTGACCGCCGCCGCCATCCTGATCGATCCAGATCTTCGAGCGCATCGGATCGACATTCGACGCGCGCGTGACGTTGACGGTCGAGGTCATGTACGACGGCGCTTGCACGGTGGAAGTCGTGGCGCGCTTCTCCTGATCACACTTGGCTTCATCCACCAGCGCGTTGTAGCTGGGTTGATTGACCAGTGCTTCAGGACGCATTGCATGCATGATGCAGGTGATCATGTTGACCTGACCGATGCTCTTGGAGGTGGCGTCCTGCACATTGCTGGTTTGTGCATCGGTGTAGTAAGGCGAATTCGATGGTGGCGCAGCCGACGCCAGCGCGGCATATACACACAACGACAATAAGGGATAAGAACGGCGTGAAATGATGTTCATGTGATAACTCCGGCAGCGATGCATCAGGTAGCGTTGGTGGCGGTAACGACCGAAATCGCACTGGGCGTTTCGATGCCGACAATCGGCGCCGATGAGCTGGAACTACTTGAGTTACCGAGGCTGCTGCTGGAGCTGCTGACACCCACGCCGCCCGACGAAGAACTGGACACATCAGCGCCGCCGGAACCGCTGCAGCCGCTCAACGCGGCAAGCGCCAAGGCAAAAGTCCAACGCGATAGTTTCATTCGAACAAGCGAATGGTTGGGGGTCATGCGACATCTCCACTGATAAAGATTCTGTTTAATGCTGTTGTGATCTCTGCTGCGCGCAGCAGGGTTGCCTCCCTGGTCGACACGGAGAACGGCCGATCGCCGAATAAATTCAGTTCCAACGGCAAGCTTTTGCCGCGCACATGGCAAAAGCCTGCCGTAGTGCACAGTTGTTGAAGCTCGATGAGCGGCACTGACTGAAGTGCTGAAAAACAAGTGTGATGCGGTTCGCGCTGCTACCGCATGGGGGAGGTATCGCCAATCGCGTCTGAGCGTGAGCAGCATCACAACTTGCACTGACTGATGGGGTAGCCATGAACTTGCACCGACGCACAAGTTACTCGCGAGCATGGTTATGCAACATGCTTTATGGCGTGTTGTTACTGATCACTGCACCTGCGCACGCTGCGTATCACTTGATCGACAAGATCGCTGTCGGCGGTGAAGGTGGTTGGGATTACCTCGAGGCGGATGCAGTCAGCCGGCGTTTGTATGTCACGCACAAAGATCATGTAGTGGTCATTGACATGGACAAGCTCACGGTAATCGGCGATGTGCCCGATGCACCGGGCATGGGCGGTGTGGCGATCGCGCGCGATCTCAATCGCGGCTTTACCGCCAACGGTGCGGAAGACATGGTGGGCGTGTTCGAGCTCGATACGCTGAAGCCCATCACCAAGTGGAAAGCAACCGGCAAACGGCCGAACCAGATTGCTTACGAACCGACAACGCAGCGTGTGTTCAGTTTCAATTCCACCGGTCGCAACATCACCGTATTCGATGCGAAAACCGGCGCAGTGCTATCGACCATCGAAGTCGACGGCCGCACCGAGTTTTACGCACTCGATGGCAAGGGCATGATTTACGACTCGCTGGAAGACAAGGCCACCGTCATCGCCATCGATGCACGCAGCATGAAAGTAACTGCGACCTATTCACTAGCGCCCAACAAAGAACCTGCCGGCACCACGATGGATCCTGCGACACGACGTATCTTTGTCGCCTGCCACAGTAAATCGATGCTGGTGTTGAACGCCGATAACGGCAAGATTCTGGCGAGCTTTCCCATCGGCGAAGGCAACGACGCCGCGAAGTTCGATCCAGAGTTAAAACTGGCGTTTGCATCCAATGGCGATGGCACATTGTCGGTCGTGCATGAAGATGGCAACGACACATTCTCGTTGCAGCAAACCGTCACCACCGAACCCGGTGCACGCACCATGGCCGTGGACACCAAGACGCATCGACTGTTTTTACCGTCGGCGGATTTCATTGCTCCACCACCGGCCACGCCGGAGAATCCATCGCCGCGACGCACGATGGTGCCGGGTTCGTTCCGAGTATTGGTGCTGGAGCCTTAGAGCTTGTTACTGATGATGCTGGCACGCAGCGCTCATTTATAGGCTTTACAGCTCTATTCACGACTATCACTAGCGATTGCGGCGACAGCGATGAATGTAATCGCTGTCTCAACGCCTGCCGTTATGCGGCACTTCATGCAATTGCAGATGTGCGCTGATATTCAATGCAAAGCGACCGCGACCGGTTTTTTCCAGTTGAATCGGCGCTTCGCGATCGAGCAGACGTTTCTGCAACAGAATTAATCTTGCTTCCAGATTGTCATTGAAATCGGGAAAGCGCAGTCGTGGATCAAGACGTAAACCGCGATTGGTGAAGTCCCGGCGACCTGCTTGCACGTAGTCATTGAGCAGCGTCCACAAAATTGCACCGGCGGTGCCTTTGATCAAATAAGCATCGTTGATGAAAATGCTGTCGTTCTCGGCGAAGTGACGCACGACAACTTTGTCGGCCAGCGATGCGGTGGCAGTGTGTGTTGCATGGCTTTCGTTCTCGCCTTCAGCGATTGCACTACCTGCCGTGCTTTGCAGTGAGGCAATGGCGCTGCCGAGTTGCGACGCCATCACCATTAGCACGTCTTCATCGTCGTAACGAAAGTGCATGGCTTCATTGCTGTCGGCATACAGCACGCCAATGAGTTTTTGTGGCGCGAGGATGGGCACTGCAATCTGACTGTTGGGATTTGCAAGGCCTGCAAAGGGAATGGCGGTTTCCAACTGTGCGGCCAGCTCACCTTGCAGCACGCTGTCGCGAACGGCGCGGCTATAGCTGTATTCGGCGGCGGTAAAGCTGATGCGGATGGCGCAACGTTCACGCGCCGCCATACCGATCACGCCATGACCCAGCGGAACTTCTGCACCGACGCCGGAGGTGTCGTAGCCATCACTCGCAACAGTAAATAATTTCTGTCCCGCATCGTCGAGCATCAGAATCATCGCGTGCTGGATGTTCAAGTGTTCGCGCAAGCCTTGCAGCGTTACTTGCAGCAACTCATCGAGATCACTACAGCGGTTGACCTGCGTGACGTAACAACGTGTGGCGGCAAGCAGGTTGCGTTGCGGCAGTGGATTGGGCGGCAGATCACCTGAAGGCGCTTCAATCTGCAGGACGCGATAAATATCCGAACCGCGCAGCTTGAACACATCGCTCATGCCTTCATGCGAAGCGATACCTGCTAGCTTGGCCTTCATGCGTTCGAATACCGGCCCGCTGGTTTCGGTGCGTAGATACTGCAGCGTCAAGTGATAAGTCACGCCGGTGTAAGGATCGACAACGCACACATCGGCGTGCGGATGTTGCAGGATGTTTTCGCGCGTCTTGTTGAAGAACTGAAACGACAATGCGACGTGCTGCGGATCGACAAACTCGACATGCGAGAGAAACGAAATGTTCGGCATGCCATCGACGCCGCAGGTGGCGATGGTGCCGGGGATGACGCCGTCCATGCAGTTGCGCAAGTCTTCCAGAGCGAGGCGCATCAACAATTACCTGCTGTCGCCGCCGGCGTAAACGCAGCGCCGGCAGCGGGGCCGGGAGTTTGTACGAAGGCGGCATTGATGGTGAAGGTGATCGCCGCCAATTGATCGACGCGAAACTGCACATGCATGCGCATCGGCCCTTCGGGATAGTGCAGCGCCACGGTCTTGCGTACGAACGCCTGTTGATAGGCGAGCACCCGCGGGTAATCGGCGCTATCCATCGGCACTACCTGCGCATCGACGGCCTTCAGTTGCAGCGAACGCAGATGCTCCACATGACAGATCACCAAGGAGAAGCGGCCGTTGTTGCGGATGTTGGCCAGCAGCGCTGCGTTATCGACATCACGCACCCAGGTGGTGACGCGGCGCTTGTCGTCGGCGATCTTGCAGCCGAAGGCGCGCGTGGAGCGCGGTGTACGTTGCGCATCGCTCGACGCCACTGCGAGCGCTACTTCGCCGGACTCGATGAAGTCGATGGTGTCTTGATCGAAGGATTGCTGCATGCCGATAGATGGTTGTTGTTGCGCCTGCTTGTTATGCGGCAATTGTCGACTTCAATTATGAACGCTCCGCCGCCGCCGTGAAGCTGCGAAGTGAAGAAAATTTTAAGGTTAGTCGAATCAATTATTAGGAAACGCAACGAACGCGTGCCATTACCCTGCCGGCCATCGCAATGCCGCTGCATTGCGCACCAACAACTATTTAATGGAGAGGGCCATGACTCAGCTATTACACAAGCCTGCATGCTTCGCACGCGCGCCGTTGCGCATTTCAACCTCGATTGCCATCGCCGTACTGTTGAGCGCAGCGCTGGCCAATGCCGAATCGAATGCAAGGCGCGGCGAATATCTGACCCGCGGCTTCGGCTGCGGCGATTGCCACACGCCGTTGGTGATGGGCGCCAATGGACCTGAACCGGACATGACGCGTCAATTGTCGGGACATCCAGCGGCGTTGAAAGTCACGCCGGTCACCCTGCCCAAGGGCAACTGGGGGTGGCTGGGCGCGGCGTCCAATACCGCATTTCAAGGTCCATGGGGCGTCAGCTATGCCATCAACCTCACGCCGGATATGGAAACGGGGCTGGGCAAGTGGAGCGAAGCCCAATTTGTTGCGGCGTTGAAGACCGGCAAGCATGTTGGCGTGAGTCGTCCCATTCTGCCGCCGATGCCTTGGCAAGCGCTGAGCACGCTGACCGAGAACGATCTCAAGTCGATCTATGCGTATCTGCGCACCGTACCGGCGGTGAGCAATCGTGTGCCGGAGCCGTTGCCGCCGGGTGAATCGAAGGCGCAGGTGGCGGGGCGGTAGATTTCCGACGGAGCGGAATTGCCGTGCACTGCGTGCTTGGGGCGCGATGAATCGCGCCCCTACGAAGCATGGTGAACTGTCTCGTAGCGGCGCAATTCATTGCGCCCTCCTTGAACAGACGTCACGAAGGTTGGCGACAACGCGGCCCTCAGTCACAATCGCCGCATGTGGAAGCGCGTATTCAACGTGTTGTTACTCGCCGCGGTGCTGGCGGCGATCATGCAGGCGATTCGTTTGCTCATCATCGAACCCGATGACATGGCGGCGTTATGCGAGATAAACAAGACAGTTTGGAAGTGCGCACTGCGCGACGTCGTGATTCAAGGCTTCGCGCGGCATTTGTATGGGCCCATCAGTCTAGCCGCTGCGGCACTGGCGTGGTTCACCTCGACACGGGGCGTGCGTGTGGGCGTCACGCGCGCCTTCGCGATGCTCGCCATGTTGTTCGGCATGGCCGGCGCAGTGTTTTACGATTTCGATTGGGCCGCAGTGGGATTGTTGCTGGGCGCGTTACTGTTGCTGCGCGAGCGTCATCGCGACAAGCGCATTGCGTCGATAGTCGAATACAACACGCCCACCCAGTAATACGCATAACGCACACCAGAACAAGGCGTTGCCGTTGCTGACGTATTCCAGCGCCACGATGATCAGCGATGACAACAGCAGCCAAGTGCTCAGCAGCAAACCTTCAGCGCTCATCACCACGCGAGCCTGACGCGTGCCCTCAAGCAACAACAGCACAGTAGGCAACAACAAAAACGTGGAGGGGAAATCGCGATAACGCGCATCGAACACCAATCCTAAGTTGATGTACGCCACGCTGATCAACAGCATCACCAGCAAACCATTCCACAAACGCGGCCAGCGCTCACCCAGGTTGAACAAACTCAATGCGACAAGCGCAGCGCAGACCACCGTCCAGATGCTCATCAGCGCCCACTCCAACAAATCTCGATTGCTGTGCCACAGATAGTCCCACTGCACGACGCCAAGACAACCCACAGCCATGCCCGCCAACGCCATCTGCACCCAGCGAATACCTGTGCCACCAACGCGATATGACCAGGCGCCAAACAACAAGGCCATGACGCAGCCGGCAAGCGGACCGCGCCACCACTGCGCATCGGCGGTGACATCACCTACCAACGGGAATTTCTCGCGACCATCGGCGTCGTACAAACCCCAGTAACCGCCCACCGTGCCCTCCAAGCCTTTTTTCCACGGTTGATCGTAGGCTTCGATGAAGTTGTAAGGCAGGTTCAAGCGATTCGCCAAGGCGATGAACTCGCGCGTAAAGCGTGCTTGATCCAGCAGAGTCGGTTGCGAGGCCTGACGTTGTCGACCGACGCTCGGCCAGCCCACTTCGCCGACATAAATGCGCTTGTCAGGAAAGGTGTGTTGCACCTTGTTGAAAATGGTTTCGACATGCTCCATCGCATGATCCACGCTCACCGGCTCGTCTTCCCAGTAAGGCAGGATGTGGATGGTGACGAAATCGGCCGACTTGGCCAGCGAGGGATTTTTCAGCCAGAAATCCCACACATCGGCATAGGTCACCGGCAGATGGGTAGCGGCGCGCACACGCTCCAGCATGGGCGCCAGTTGCGCCGCTGTTTGTTCGCGACGCAATAACACCTCATTGCCCACAATGATCGCGTTGATGATGTCGCGATTGGCATTGGCGATCTCGATGCCGTGAGCGATCTCGCGTTCATTGGTTTGCTGATTCACACCGATCCAGATGCCAAGCAATACCTGCATACCCAGTTTGCGCGCCGCTTCCGGTACGTAATCGAGGCCGTTCAACACCGAGTAAGTGCGAACGCAGTTGGTGCGTTTGGAAAGTTGCAACAGATCGCGATCGATCTGCGCACGACTCGCCATGCTCTCGCGCCGGGAATCGCTGTTGGTTTCGTCGCTGCGCGGCGTGTAAGAAAGACAAGCGAATTTCCCCGAAGGCGCATCGGGATAGGTGTTCGGCCGGCCCTGCAACACCCAGTAACTCAGACAGCCGATGACCAGCAGCAGCCAGGTCAGCGTGGTAATGGTGGTGTGAGTGCTGCGGCGCATGGAGTGAAGTGTCCTGAAATTTAGGACATTTTACGAGTAAGCGGCAACGTGATGCTGCACTGGATTATATGCCCCACCCTAACCCTCCCCCGCGCGAAGACGCGCAAGGGAGGGAACCAGATAAGCCATCGCTCTCATCCCTCCCTTGCGTAGCGGGGGAGGGTTAGGGTGGGGGTCAGGAACAATGTGAAAATTGATAAAACTAACAAACTAAAACACCACCACACTACGAATCGACTCGCCGCTATGCATCAGCTCGAATGCCTCGTTGATGCGCGGCAAGGGCAATACGTGCGTGATCAGATCATCGATGTTGATTTTGCCATCCATGTACCAGTCGACAATCTTCGGTACATCGGTGCGACCGCGTGCGCCGCCGAAGGCGGTGCCTTTCCACACACGACCTGTCACTAACTGAAATGGACGAGTCTTGATTTCCTGACCTGCGCCTGCCACGCCGATGATAATCGATTCGCCCCAACCGCGATGACAACACTCCAACGCAGTGCGCATCAGATCCACATTACCCACACATTCGAAGGTGTAATCCGCACCGCCGTTGGTGAGATTGACCAGATAAGGCACCAGATCGCCTTGCACTTCCTTGGGGTTAACGAAGTGCGTCATGCCGAATTTTTCTGCCAATGACTTTCGTGCCGGATTGATGTCGACGCCAATGATCATATTCGCACCGGCCATGCGCGCGCCTTGAATCACATTCAAGCCGATACCGCCAAGACCAAACACAATCACGTTGTCGCCCGGTCGCACCTTGGCGGTGTTGATCACTGCACCGATGCCGGTGGTCACGCCGCAACCGATGTAACAGACCTTGTCGAATGGTGCGTCTTCGCGAATTTTTGCCAGCGCGATTTCCGGCAACACCGTGTAGTTGGCGAAGGTCGAGCAACCCATGTAGTGATGAATCTTCTGACCATTGATGGAGAAGCGACTGGTGCCATCGGGCATCACGCCCTGACCTTGGGTGCTGCGAATCGCCGTGCAGAGATTGGTCTTGTGTGAGGTGCACGATTTACATTCGCGACACTCGGGTGTGTACAGTGGAATGACGTGATCGCCTTTTTTCAATGACTTCACGCCGGGTCCCACATCGACAACGATGCCGGCACCTTCATGACCGAAGATCACGGGAAACAAGCCTTCCGGATCGGCACCCGAACGCGTGAACTCATCGGTATGACAAACGCCGGTGGCCTTGATCTCCACCAACACCTCGCCGGTTTTCGGACCGTCGAGCTGCACGGTTTCAATCGTCAATGGCGCACCTACTTGCCAGGCGACTGCGGCTTTTACATCCATCTCTCGATCCTCGTTTGAATCTACGAAGTAATACGGCACTGAATATCGTCATTCGCGCGCAGGCGGGGATCCAGTCGATAACGTGTCGCGAAGCGACTCAAATAAAACTGGCTCCCCGCTTCCGCGCGGATGACGTGTTGCAGGGTTAATTGCAACTCAGTGTCATTCATCGCGATTGCATCACTTAATGCGCACCGCCAGCTTACCAATCGTACGACCAGTCTCGATCTCGCGATGCGCATCGATCAAGTTGTCGAGCGTAAATACTTTGCTGACATGCACACGCAGTGCGCCGCTATCGACCAGTTGCGCAATGCCGGTAAGAATCGCGCCTTGCTTTTCCGGCTCATGATCATACGCGACGCGCGCGCCCATGAACTCGTAGTGCACCGTCGCGCTCTTGTACAACAACGATGGCGCAGCGCTGCCGACATCGCTGGCGGTAATCGTCACCAACTGACCGAACGGCGCGAGACAGTCGATGCTGCGCTTGAAGGTGTCGCCGCCCACGGTATCGAAGATCACCGGTACGCCGGCGCCTTGCGTCAGCTCCATCACGCTCGCGACAAAATCGGTGCTGCGATAATCAATCACCGCGTCGGCCTTGATGACATCGCGACAAAATGCCAGCGACTCAGGCCGTCCAGCAGTGGTGATCACGCGACAGCCATGCAGCTTGGCCAGTTGCACAGCCATGTGGCCGACGCCGCCGGCGCCGGCGTGAATCAATAGCCATTGACCAGGTTGAATGCGTGCGCGTTCATGCAATGCTTCATAGGCGGTGAGCGACACCAGTGGCAAACACGCGGCCTGCAAATCATTCAGCGTTGTTGGTTTGCGCGCCGCAGCGCGTGCATCGAGCAAGGCAAACTCGGCGTTCGCGCCGTGGCGCATCACGTTGGGACAGCCATACACCAGGTCGCCGGCTTGCCAGTTGTTTACCGCCGATCCGTGCGCGACCACTACACCGCTGAGGTCGTAGCCCAGCACCAACGGCATGGTGCGTGGCCGCGTGCCCTGACGAATCTTGGTGTCCACCGGATTCACCGACGTGGCATGCACGGCAACCAGCAAATCATACGGCGCCGGCGTGGGCAGCGGCAACTCGGTGACCTGCAGTACTTCAGGCGGTCCGACTTGAGAAGCGATCACTGCACGCATGTTCTTACCTCTTGATGGCATCGTTGGCGCGCACATCAGAGCTTCGCCAGTTCGATTGCGCGACGGGCAATGCAGCGACATTGCCGTTCATTATCGAAAGCCGATTGTGCCTGTGCACTCAGCTGTAGTAATAGTTGTTTACGCTAAATTAATTGTTATGCGAGGTGCGCCATGGCGGTGACTTCAACAATGCTGCAGCTCGGTACTGCGGCGCCGGACTTCGACTTGCCGAATTTCAACGCCAAGTTTGGCGACAGACATTACCGCTTGAGTGATTTCAACAGCACACAAGGTCTATTGGTGGCATTCATCTGTAATCATTGTCCCTACGTGAAACATATACGCGGTGAATTCATGCGTTTCGCGCGCGAGTATGAGGCGCGCGGCCTGGGCATCGTGGCGATTGCCGCCAATGATATCGAGGCGTATCCAGAAGATGGTCCTGCGGGCATGCAGGAAGAAGCGACCACAGCGGGCTACACCTTTCCCTATCTGCTCGATGCCACGCAGGCAGTGGCCAAAGCGTATCAAGCAGCGTGCACTCCGGATCTGTACTTGTTCGATGCGCAACGGCGCTTGTTTTATCGTGGGCGCTTCGATGCCAGCACGCCCAAGAACAATCAGCCAGTGAATGGGCAAGATCTGCGTGCGGCTGCCGATGCGCTGCTTGCCGGTCATGCAGCGCCTGAAGCGCAACTGGCCAGCATGGGTTGCAATATCAAGTGGATACCGGGCAATGAACCGGCGTGGTTCTGATCAGTCACTCATCGCATTAAGCATCGTGCGCTGAAACTTGCTCGATGTCTGCCGGCTGCGACGTATGCAGGTTGCTGCGCCAACAGCATGCAGCAATATCACCACCGCGTTATCGAAGCGCAGTCGCTGTCATGGCGATGTAACCGGATAACCAACATCATGCAGTCGTGTTATGAATGACCTTTCGCCGATCGAAAGGGAATCGTCCATGGCCATGCCGTCGCTCAAGTTTCTCAAGACATTTCATGTCGCCGCTCGCCATCAAAGTTTCAAGGCGGCTGCGGATGAATTGTGCATCACCGCGTCCGCCGTCAGTCATCAAATGAAATTACTGGAAGCGCAATTGGGACTGGTGTTGTTCGAACGCGGACCACGATCGCTGAAGTTGTCAGAAGCCGGTGCTTACTATTTGGAGAATATCGAATCGCTGTTCGCGCGCATCGAATCGGTGACCGAGCAACTGCGGCAACGCTTCAGTCGCAGCGTGGCGCGCTTGCAGGTAACCCCGTTTTTTGCGAGCGAGTTGCTGTTTCCGAATCTCAACAAGTTCAGCCAGCGTTATCCCGATATCGATCTGCAAATCACCACGCGCGCTACATCGCATGCAGAACACGCGGCGGATGCGGATGTGTCGGTGATTATCGGTACCGGCCCCTGGCCGGAGCTACATACTGCTGCGTTGTTTCCGCAAAGTTTTGTGCCGGCCTGTGCGCCGCATTTGTTGCCGCGCTTACGTATCAGCAAGCCCGCCGATCTCACTGCGCACACCTTGATCGCACACAACACACGACCAGCGTTATGGGATCAATGGGCAGTGCTGCATGGCATGAATGAACTCAGGCCGAAGCAGGTGATTCGTCTCGACTCCATGTCGGCTGCGGTGAATGCTGCAGAGTCCGGCGTCGGCATTGCATTGGTCTCATCGCCGCTGGCTGCAGAACGATTTGCAGCGGGCAAGCTGGTCAAAGTGCTGCAAGCAGAAATACCCACCGGTGAACACTACGTAGTCGCCACACGACCGCAGGATAGTTGTCACTCGGTGGTACGCGCGCTCAGCGATTGGTTGATTGGGCAATTCGGTCGCTTAGGGTCAGAGGTTGAGCCTCAAGAAAATTTGGCCTAGCACAAGGAATCATCGTTTGTCGCAGAGCACGCCAGTGCATAGCTTATGTGCCATCGAATCTCATCGTCTGCGCAGCGCATGCGAGTTGACGATTAAACGCTACACCCAGCCAGACAACTCGTCTGACGGGATGGAGGAACGAAGACATGGCTATCATCGCAATGGTGTTTCTGATTGGCGTGGCCCTGCTGCTGACTTTGCAAGCAGGCGGCGAAAGATGAGTATCAACGTCGTCTTGATGTTGTTCGGGCGGCATGAGTGACGCTCGCCCTGCAATCAAAGCGAGGATTAACCCCAGAAGTCAATCGGTGGGTTGTCGCAAATGTTCCAGCAACAGCTTTGCTGCAGCATGCAACTCACCCGTGCGAAAGCACAGCAGCAATTGTCGTTGCGCCCAATCGTTGCTGAGCGGAATGTTAGTGAGTCGCAACGACTGCACGTAAGCCGTGGTGGCGGCGCGCGGCACGATGCTGATGCCTAAGCCTGCGGCAACCATCGCGCAGGCCGCATCGAAGCTGGTGACTTGAATGCGCAGATTCATTTGCTTGCCGGCGTCGGCAGCGGTGCGCACCAGCAAATGATGCAATGAACTGTCGGACTGCATGCCGACAAAGGGTTGATCCAGTACCTGTTCGAATTCGACCGCAGTGTGTGTTGCCAATGAATGATCTGGACGCGTGACCAGCACCAGTTCATCGGCGCGGAACGGTACGGTGATCAGGCCATCCAGTGCCGGTTGTTCACTCAAGATGCCGAGGTCGGCGCGATTGTCGGCGACGGCTTGAGCAATGGTGCTGCTTACTTGTTCTTCGAGTTGAATCTGCACATCGGGATGCAGTTTCATGAAGCCAGCCAGCGCATCAGGTAAAAATTCCACAATCGCAGAGATGTTGGCGAACACGCGCACCTGGCCGCGTACGCCGGAGGCATGCTGACGTAGTTCTTGTTCAAGCTGATCGGCCTGGTACAGCAGTGCCCGCGCCTTGGTCAGCAGCGCGTGTCCTGCGGCAGTGAGCGCCGCGCCTTTCGCACCGCGTACTAATAGCGGCGTGCCGAATTGCGTTTCCAGTTCCGATAAACGTTTGCTTACCGCCGAGGCTACGGTGTGCGCGCGTTCGGCGGCCTTGGCAATGCTGCCGGCTTCCGCGACGGCGACAAACAACTCGAGATCGCGAAAATCAAAATGCACGTTCAGCCTCGATACTGTTTGTTTGTTGGCCAAGGTTACTGACCAAGGATTCTTGGCCGGAGAGACAGGCTCAACAATAACGCAGCGCCACTTACGACCAGCAAGGAAGCAAACACCGGGGTGTAACTGCCGCTGATATCGCGCAGCGCACCGCAGGCGTAAGGACCGGCAGCGGCAATCACATAACCGCCTACACTCATCATCGCTGTCCAGTCGCCAGCAGCTTGCGGTGAATCGCTGTAATCCAGCGGCAGAATCAGACTCAACGCAAACAGTCCCGCAGTGCCCGCGCCCAGCAAACTCATCCACACATACGCGGCAGTCAACGGCGCCAGCCAGAGACCTGACAATCCCGCTGCAGTGGTGATACCAAACGCAATCAATGCTGGACGACGATCGCGTTGCCGTGCTGGTAGAAGACTAACCAAGATGGTCCCCACGATTTGTACCGTCGCAAACATGCCCAACAAGCGACCGGCCTGTGCAGCGTCCATGCCCAGATGGATGTAGGCCGGCGCCAACCATGCCAGCAAGCTGTAGAACACCAGACTATTGAGACCGAAGGTCAGTAACAACAGCCAGGCGCGTGGTTGTCGCCATGGCAACTGAGTTCGCGGCGATGGAACAGTCGGCGTCGCGACAATCACGCGTTGCCATTGCCATGCTGCAACGAAAGCCAGTAATGCCCAACTACTCAATGCACATGGCCAGCCGAGGTATTCGCTTAACGTCGCGCTGATGCCTGCAGCAAACGCTGCACCCAGACATAGCGCTGAAGTCACATAGCCGCTGATGCGCGCACTACGTTCGGGAAATTGCTGCTTGATATACGCGTTCAACAAGGGACCCAACACAGCGAGGCCAGCGCCAGTCAGCAACATGCTTAACATCTGCGTGACCACGTTGGCCTGCATGCGTAGCAGCGTCGCGCCGCCAACGAACAAGGTGACGGCCAGAATCGCGTTGCGCATGCCAAAGCGCGCGCTCAGTGGCATGGCCAGCGGCGCAAATACTCCCATGCAGATCACCGGCAAGCTGGTCAGCAAGCCGGCAACGCCATACGAAAGATTCAACGTGGCGCGTACCTGTTCCAGCACCGGGCCAAGCGACGCCAGCGCGGGGCGCAAGTTCAGCGCTACCAACAACAGCGCAATCAGTATTCTGGAGTGCGCGTCGGCTTGCGAGGACTTGGCAGCAGTCACGTCGCTGCAGCGCTGTCGCGAATCTCGAAGTCATAACTCAGTTTGGCGGTAGCGCCGAGCATGGCGGAGGCCGAACAATATTTTTCGTGTGAAAGCTTTATGGCGCGTTCGACTTTCTTCACATCAAGCCGGTTGCCGCTGACGATGAAGTGCATCTTGATGCTGGTGAACACCTTGGGATCGGTATCGGCGCGCTCGGCTTCGATTTGCACATCGCAGTCGCTAACCGCTTCGCGACTGCGTTTAAGAATCAGCACCACATCGATGGAGCTGCAGCCACCTAAACTGATCAACATCAATTCCATTGGCCGCGGTCCAAGATTGCGACCGCCGATATCCGGCGCAGCGTCCATCACCACCGCGTGACCGGTATCGGTCTCGCCGATGAACATCATGTCGTGCGCCCATTTCACTCTGGCTTTCATTAACGTGGCTCCGCGCCATTAAGGATGGTTGTGTGGCGCGCGAGGTTAGCCGGTTGGTGCGGTGCTTGCGAGCTGAAGCGGTCCAGGTGAATGAAATGGCGGGGTGGTTGAAAAGGCGCGATGAATTTTTTAATTGGGCGCCCGTAAGAGAACCAGGTAGAGAACCGGGTGCATTCTTCGTATGGCGCAATTCATTGTGCCCGCTTCGACCCCGACTACAGAACCACCGACAAAACCTTCAGGCCAAAAAAAAGCCCCTTGCGGGGCCTTTCTCAAGCTGGTTTTTATTTTTCTTATATCGGTCGGGCCGGTGTGATTTTTTTACTACAGCCCAGGTTCTTCCTCCCCAATGCACCACTGTCCGTCCTTCGATCAGTGGGAGCCGCTTTGGCTCTATCCCCCCGCAGCAAGCGCTGCAACATCTTCCCCGCTTGTCCGAATTCAGTGGGAGGCGAGCCTACGGACTTTGTCGGTTTTTGTAAACAAATTTGTAGAAAACTTTCGTACGCGAAAAAGCCTGTAAACGCAGTGTTTTACTGCGGTTCTAATTTACAGGGAGAGATTTCGACGTTGTGTGAGAGCAACGCGCAATCGGTGCAACGTAATCTGTTGCATCGACGCAAAAAGGCCTGCTGCGCAACACCGGGGATCTGCGAACCCTGATTAATGACCGGCGCCGGCGCTGGCCTGGAAGGGCGGCCGCGCGAACCACAAAATGGGAATCAGGCAGAGCAGCAGGCAACCGAACAGCATATAGACATCGTTCACGCCCAAGGTCATCGCTTGTCGAGTGATCACATTTTCTGCATAAGCCAGCGCCCCCGTATCCGGCACACCGAGACTACCCAAAGCTTGCTGAGTCTGTTGCCAACCCGGCGAGCCAGGGCGAATGTGTTCGGTGAGTACCGTATGGTGGAAGTCGGTTCGGTCATTCCACAGCCACACGGTGGTGGCAGTCGTGATGCTTCCCGAAATCGTGCGCAGGAAGTTGGCGAGACCGGCCGCCGATGCATACTCGTGCGGTTTCATCTCCGACATCACGATTTGATTGAGCGTTAAAAAGAACATCGGAATACCGAGACCCTGCCACAGTCGTGGCGCGGCTAACTGCGCGTAGCTGGCTTGGTCGGTGAGGGTGGACATCCAGAACATGCCGATCGCAAAGATGGCAAAGGCCGTGGAGGCGAGGAGGCGCAGGTTCAGACGTCCGATATTTTTGCCGATTATCGGTGCCAGCATGATGGCGAAGATGCCAACCGGCGCCACGGCGAAGCCGGCCCAAGTCGAGGTGTAACCCAGTGTGGTTTGCAGCCACAGCGGATAGATGACGTTGGAGCCGAAGAAGGTGAAGAAGCCCAGACTGATCGCTATCGTGCCGACTAGAAAATTGCGGCGCTTGAACAAGTGCAAATCGAGTATCGGATGTTTGTCCTGCAGTTCCCATGCGAGCAGATAGGTCAGGCACACCAGCGCCGTGACGCCCGTCGTGACAATCAGCGGTGACGAGAACCAGTCTTTTTCGTTGCCGTTATCCAGCATGAATTGAAGGCTGCCGACGCCCACCACCAGCAAGACCAACCCTACAACGTCGATGGGCACGATGGATTTTTTCGATTCGCGATCTTTAAGAATATTCCAGGTGATGGCTATTGAGATAAGCCCTACCGGCACGTTGATATAAAACACCCATGGCCATGACAAATTGTCGGTAATCCAGCCGCCGAGCACCGGTCCCAGCATCGGCGCCATGATCACCACCATGCCCCAGATACTCAATGCAATGCCGCGTTTCGCCGGCGGGTAATTGCGCAGCAATAGCGCTTGCGCCAAGGCCACCATCGGTCCCGATACCAGGCCTTGCATCAGTCGACCGCCGATCAGCATGCCCATGCTGTTCGAAAAGCCGCATAACGCCGAGAACACCACGAACAACAACATCGAAGTCACGAAGGCGCGCACTTCACCGAAGCGCCGACCGATCCAGCCGCTCAACGGCTGCATGACCGCGGCGGCCAGCGAATACGAACTCACGGTCCACGTGCCTTCATTGGGACTCACGCCCAGACTGCCGGCGATGGCGGGAATCGAGACGTTGACGATGGTGGTGTCGAGCACTTCCATGAACGTCGCCGCCGCCACCGCGACGGTTAGCAGCGCCAGCGGTGCGCCACGTAGCGGCGGATATTCATTGTTCTGAGTGTCTTCGTTAGCGTCACTCACGGTGCACTTCGCTGGCTGAAGGGAATAATCAAAGCCGCTTGATGATCAGAGCTGCTTGGCAATGATGCTGTCTGCCGCGGCTTCCACGGCCTTCATATCAGTGGTGTAGACCGCTGTTTGTTCTGTGGTCTGCCTGCTGTCGGTGCCGGCGAGCATCGGACCGCTGCGATCGTGCGTATCTACGTTGACGGTGGTCGACAAACCGATACGCAATGGATGCGTCGCCAGTTCCTGCGGGTCAAGCATGATGCGCACCGGTACCCGTTGCGTCACCTTGATCCAGTTGCCGCTGGCGTTCTGTGCCGGCAACAACGCGAACGCGGCGCCGGTGCCAATGCCGATGCCGCTGACCTTGCCATGAAATTCCGGGTTGGCGCCGTACAGATCGCTTTCGATGGTCACCGGCTGACCGATGCGCAAATGACGCAGTTGTACTTCCTTGAAGTTGGCATCCACCCACAACGCATTCAGTGGCACGATGGTCAGCAACGGCTGGCCGGGTTGAATGCGTTGGCCGAGTTTCACTGAGTGTTGCGTGATGTGACCGGTGATCGGCGCAATCACTTCATTGCGCTGCGCGGTCAGCCATGCATCGATATATGCAGCCTTGGCTTGCAACACCGCAGGCGTGGTGCGGGCGTTGGTGCCATCGATCAGGGCATGAATGGCGCGCGCCTGTTTCTCGGTTTGCGTCAGCGCGGTTTGTGCAACGGCAACCGCGTCGCGAGCATGAATTACTTCTTCCTTTGCAACGGCATCTTGCTTGAGCAAGGGTTCGCGACGCGCGAGATCCTGTTGCGCGCGTTGCAGATCGAGACGCTGCGTGGCGATCGCCGCATCCAGTTGTTCGGCTTGTGCTTGTTGCTGACGGAATTGCCGTACCGCCGCCGCCAGGGCACTGGCGGCTTTTTGCAATTGCGTGTCGGCATCGCTGTTATCGAGTCGCACCAGCACTTGCCCCGCCTGCACCAACTCCATGTCCTTGCCTTGCAGCGCGACCACGGTGCCGGACACACGCGCAGATACCAGCACTTGATCGCCACCCACGTAAGCATCGTCAGTCACTTCGCGCTGCGAGGCAATGAAGATCCAGTACAGCGTCCAGGCCACGGCCAGCACTACGAATACAGAAGTGATGATCAACAGCGTGCGTTTGCGCTTGCTGCCATTTTCGTGGGGGGAAACATCGGAAGTTTCACTGGTCGCGGTCATGAGATGAACTCAATAAATATGATGATAACTATCGGGATTCAGTTGCTGCGTTTGCGTTGGCAGCATTGCCGTTCGCATAACCGCCGCCTAAAGCTAATTGCAGATTGATGTCGGCAGACAGTGCAGCAACGTCGAGGTTGGTGACTGCCGCCTGCTGTTGTTGCACTGCTTGTTGCGCAATCAGTACCGGTCGTGCGTCGCTCAAGCCTTGCTGTTTGCGTGCCGTTGCCGCGTTGAGCTGCTGGGTGGCGGCGTCGACTTGCGCTACGCGTTGCGTGCGCTGCGCGTCAAGTTTCTGCAAGGTGATCGCCTGCGTGGCAACGTTCTGGGCCGCGCTGATGATGGTGTTGTTGTAACTGGTGACTGCAGCATCGAGTTGCGCGGCGCGCGCGCCGTACTGCGCTTTCAACAAGCCCGAATCGAAAATCGGTAGATGAATCGCCGCGCCAAGCGACGGCGCTCGGCTGCCGTAATCGAACAATTTATTGAGATCGATGCTGGATAACGCAGCCAGTGCATTGACGCTGACATCCGGCATGAACTCGGCGCGTGCGGCTTGCAGATGACGTTGTGCGCCTTCGATGCGCCAGCGCGCAGCGACAATGTCGGCACGCCGGGCGAGCAGGTCGATGCGCACGCTATCCGGCAAGCCGGCATTCACAGTCGGCAAGGGTTTGGCGACGAACTCCGGCAATTGATCGACCGACACGCCCATCAACGCCGCGATCACCACGCGCCGCAATTGCGCCGATGAAGCCAGTTCGATACGCGTGGCGCGCAGTGCGGCAAGATCGTTGTCGAATTGATAACGCGTATCGGGCGCTTCGAGTTGCGCCGCAATACGTACGGCATTGATTTGCTGGCGTTGTGTGGTCAGTTGCAATTGCGCATCGAGCAGCGCGATCTGTGCTTGATCGCCTTGCCAACCGAAATAGCTGTCGGCAATCGATGCCGCCAACCCAATGCTGGCGGCCGCTTGTTCTGCCTGCGCGGCGCGCACTTCATCGAGTGCGGCTTCAGTGGTGTCGCGTTGTTTATGCCACCAATCGAAGGTATAGCTGCCCTTCAGACCCAGATCGGCCTGGTTGTACCAACTGAAGCCGAGCAATTCGCTGGGAAATAAACCGTTATCGCTCAAGCGCTGCCGAGCCACCGATGCTTGTGCATCGACGCGCAAACCCGCGGTGGCCGCGCTCACGCGTGCCGCTTCGCGAGCGCTGCTGAAACGTGCTTCGGCGGTGGCGAGCGACGGCGCGTTTTGTAACGCCTGCGCAATCAGCGTATTCAGCGTGTCGTCCTGGTATTTCTGCCACCACTGCGCAGCGGGCCATTCGCCGGTATTGTCGGGACTATTGCCGGGCAATGTAGCTGGCAGCGGCGCGATGCTGCTCAGCTCCGGTGTCGGATGTGGTTTCGGCAACCAGAGGCTGCAAGCACTGATTGCCAGCGGCGCTACCAGCAACAATCCCTGCAATGGCCTGCGTAGTAAATGAAGAGAATGGTTCATGACGCGGCCTGGTCGGTGCTGTTCTGCATGTTGACGTCAGTGCCACCCCGAATATTGGCATCGTCGATGACGCCGGCGAGATGCTTGAGCTGACTCAGCAGTTGCTCGACGTTTTCCGCCGAGAAGTTGCGAAAGCTTTCGCGCATCGACTGCAACATCACCGGCAACAGGCTTTGTATCAATTGCTCGCCGGCTGGCGTGATGGTCAGCAACAAACGGCGACGGTCGCGTTCGTCCGCTACGCGACTGAGCAACCCGCGTTCGACGAGATTGTCGGTAATGCGCGTAATGTTGGCCGGGCTATGACCGAGGCTGGAGCACAGATCGCCGGGATAGGCGGCGGTGTCTTGCAGTGAATAAATATTGATCAAGGCGCGAAATTCGATATCGCTCAATCCGTAGGGGCGCAGGCGCTGATCGAGCAGGTTGGACAGCTCACGCCCCAGCGTTACCAATGCCCGCGAGGTGAGGATGTGCGCCACCGGCAGATCCGGATGGCGATGCTTTAGGCGTTGCAGATTGGTTTCGATCGCTTCGATCTGAGCGGTCAGAGAGACCATAAATATTTCCCGCATAAATATTTCATCTGTGAAAAAATAGCTCGCTACCTGTCTCGATAACAAGCAGGTTTACGATTCTTAATGTAGGCATGGCTCAATGCGCCCGATGCACCCACATCGTTGCGTAGGGAGCAACGACGAATCAGCGTCCCATCAAAGGTTGCACCCGGTTAAGCAACGGCGGATAAACGCCGTTACCGAGCACAGCAGGGGCTATGATTCGGTGCGCTACGGCGCCTGATGCAGTAATTGCGGCCGGACACTTGTCTCAGGTCCGCGTGGTGCTTCCAGATTTGCGATTGCAGACAGGCTTCGCCAGGTCGAGGTTTGCTAAGTTGCATCCCAGTTTCTTTTTCAGATTGACCTTCGCATTGATTAAGTAAGGCGGTTATTCGGTGAACAAGCTAAAGATCGGTGTTCTGGCTGGACTGTTGGCGCTGGCATTCATGGCGTCGGGGGCGTCGAGCGGCGCCCAAGATATCAAGCAGGATGCGAAGGGCGACACTGCGGCCCGCATCATGAAAACCCTGCAGACCCGTCTGCCCAAAATCAGTATCGAAAAAGTACAACCCTCCCAATGGCCCTGGCTTTACGAAGTTATTACCGACGGCGAAATGTTCTACACCGATGAAACCGGTAATTACCTGTTTTACGGCAAAGTCATGGACACGCGCACGCGTGAAGACCTGACCGGCAAGCGCTGGAATGAACTGATGGCAGTGGACTTCAACACCCTGCCGTTGAACCTGGCATTCAAACTGGTGAAAGGCGACGGCAGCCGCAAGATCGCCGTGTTTGCCGACCCGGATTGTCCATTCTGCGTGCGCTTCGAGCGGAGCTTGCAGGATGTCACTAACGTCACCGTGTACACCTTCCTGTATCCATTGGAGTCGCTGCATCCCGATGCCATGGAAAAGTCCAAACGCATCTGGTGTGCCAAAGATCGCCAATCAACTTGGGCGGCGTGGATGACGAACAAGAAGGAGTTGCCGGCGGCGGCAAGCACTTGCAACACCGATGCGCTGTCGACACTGGCGAAGCTGGGCGAAAAGTTGAAAGTGGTTGGTACACCCACCTTGATCTTCGAAGATGGTCATCGCGTGCCGGGGGCCCTGGACAAGGAACAGTTGGAAGCCGAGTTTGACAGTGCGGCAAAGGCGAAGAATGCAGATGCGGCGAAGCCGAAGGGCTGAGCACCACCAGCAGCAAACTGGTCGTTATAGGTCCTTCAATCCTGCGCCAGCTTGCGATGTATCAAACTGCTGCGCGACCAAGTTGGTCGTTGCGTCGCGTTCGCCAGACTAAGCACGGTAGATACATTCAATGCAGTGAGTTCACGTGCAGCCGCTGCATCCAGCGGCAGATTGTGTTGATCGTCGGAAGGTTGATTGCGATGTGTTTGCGACCACTCGCGTTTCAAGCTGCGCACATCGATGCGACCGTTGCGCGCGCGCACGCCGCCTTGCAAGGCGATGGCGGGTATATCCAGTCGCGTCAGCGGCGCCAACGAATCGCCCACCAATGAGTAAGCAGTGTCATTGTTGTTGACCACGCGCAGGTCAAGCGTTTCTGCAGCCTCATTGAGTACAGCACCGATACTGGATTGATCTGCGCCGGTGGCCAACACATCGCTGGTGCGCGTGATGGGCAATGGCGTATCCAGCACGACACCGGCAACGATCTTGCGCGATGCAATCGGTGCGCTGACGAGCAGATGCCGTAATCCTTGAGCGCCTTTTTCACCGGCAGTTACTGCAGCAAACACGATGGAGCGCCTGGGTCGCGGCATGGCGGCAATGCTGCGCGCCATCTCCAGCAACATCGCAACGCCCACTGCATTGCGTTGCAGACCGTTATAAATGTTGTCGCCATTCACGCTCGCGCCGCGGCCCAGTTGATCGAGATGCGCGGCCACCAGCACATATTCATTCTGCAAACGCGCATCGCTGCCGCGCACCATGCCAACCACATTGTTGCTGTCCACGCGGCGCAAGCCGGTGGTCGCGGTAAGCGTCATCGTGCCCGGCAAGGCAAAGCCTTGCGGCTCGCCGAGCTTTGCCGCCTGCAGCGTTTGTTCCAACGTGTGACCATTGCCGAACAACAACGCAGCGGCATCGGTGTTGAAACGAAACTTCAATTTCAATTCGGGAAATACTTCATCGGGTTGTTCGTCGCTGTTGACGCGCCGCATCTCCGACACCCAGCTCATGGCCACCGCTCGATCCCATGAATTAAAGCTCGGACTCTCTTTCTGTTCATGCGTATCGATTTCGATCACGCCCAGCGCGCCTTGCTTCGCGAGTCGCGCGTACTTGGTATCGCGCCAACCGTAATAACTGCGTGCCTGAGCATTGAAGCGATCCGGCGCGCCGTTGAGGATGATGGCGATACGCCCCTGCAAATCCAGATCAGCCAGGTCGTTATAGTTGAGTTCCGGTGCATCGATACCGAAGCCGGCGAACACCAGCGGCGCAGTCAGCGAACTAGTGGCGCTGAAGAAATTGGCCGAGGGCAGGTAGTCCTTGCTGAACTCGAAGTTGAGGGTGCTGCCGTCGCGTTTCAATGCCGCCGCTGAACCGGGCAATACCACCGAGGCTTCGATCAACGGCACCGATTGCAGATAACTTTCGCCCAGCGGCAACAACCCTGATTGCCGAAACTGCGCGGCCACGTACGCTGCGGCCAGTTCATAGCCGCGCGAACCGGTGGCGCGACCTTCCAACAGATCGCTACTGAGAAATTCGGCATGCGCACGAATCGCCTGTGCATTCAGTGCCGATGCACTCTCCACCGGCTGAGCGTGAATGCTGAACGCGCACATACCCAGCGCGATGCCCAACGCCAACTGGCGTTGCAACTTATTGCCGGAACTCAACGTCATGAACTTAAGTATTGTGGTGAAGAAATGAACATTCGCGCATGCTACTGATCAATGCGCTGGTTCGCCAATCCAGTTGCATGTTGCATGCAGCGATGGTGGATTGTTGATTCGCCGCGACTGCTGGACCCGTGCGATGACACGCGGTAGCGTTGTCGCCTACAGCTCATTGAGCGGCATGGCCGCACTCCGTTATGAGCGGAAGTCAACGTGTGTTTAGGTCTGGAAAATCGGTGTTCATGCGGCGAGTTTGTGTGTCGGCAGTTGATCGCCGCGATAGAGGAATGCAGATGTCGATAGCCATTGTCCAGCGCATCCGCGCCCTCTTATTAAACCGGCTAACAATAGTATTCGGTTCCGTTCGTGGTGAGCCGGTCGAACCACTCTGTGTTCACCGCGTTGGCCCTTCGACAGGCTCACTGAAAACCGCTCCTGCGTTTCCAGTGTTTCCGCCATCCATGGCGGTCGCAGGGCGAACGGTACTAAATATTGCCGGGTTAATAATGAACGTCGGCCCAGTGAGTTTGGTGATGCTACTCGTGGGTTGCAGCACAACGACTTCGTTGCCACAACCGCAGCGAACTGAGCCTGAGCCAGTTATTGGGTCATCAACATCGGCACCGATGCAAACACCGGCACCCACGTTACCTCCTGCCACGCCCGCCACGGGCAATACACCGACAACGGCCATGGACTACGGCGATGAAATCGCGTTGCGCGCCATTGCTCTGGTGGGCAAGCCCTATCGTTATGGCGGCGCGGACCTGCAAGGTTTCGATTGCAGTGGCATGGTGTACTTCATTCATCAAGCCGTGGGCATCGATGTACCGCGCACCGCGGCCGAGCAACAACAGGTCGCGCAGCATATCGACAAAGCCGATCTGCAACCTGGCGACTTATTGTTTTTCAGAACCACGCGCGCCAAACGCACTTCGCATGTCGGCGTCTATGTGGGCGAGAACCGCTTTGTGCACGCGCCGCAATCCGGCAAGTTGATTGAACTGCGCACGCTTGACGACGAGTACTACAGCAAACGATTGGTGGGCAGAGGCAGGTTGTATCCAAATTCATGAGTGATTAGTTGCTGAATGTCGGAGCGGGCCACGCCCGCGCATCATTGAATCGCGGGCATGGCCGCTCCTACAGCTACTCAATCGCGATTACGTCCCAGTGCCAGATAAGCCAATACGCCGGTGACAATCGTCAGCACCAGCACCACCACCAGAAAGCCGTGTTCGTGACCGGCCAGCGGAATGCCACCGACATTCATGCCGAACAATCCTGCGACCAGATTAATCGGCAAGGCCAGCACGGTTACCACCGTCAGCACGAACAAGGTCTTATTGGTTTGTTCGTTGGTCAACGCGGTGAATTCTTCCTGCAATAACTTGACGCGTTCCGCCAACGCCGATGAATCGGCCACCGCTGCGGCAAACTCTTCTGCAGCCTGTCGCAACTCTTGCAGATCTGCATCAGCAATCCAGCCTGGCGGTCGGTTCAACAAACGAAACAACGCCGCGGGTTCCGGCGCCAGCAAGCGTTGCAAGCGCACCAGCACGCGCCGCAACGAGCCCAGCTCGCGACGACTGGTGGTAATTTGATTCGCCAGCAACTTGTCTTCAATCGCATCGACGCGTGCAGTCGATTGCCGAAGAATGTCCACCAGTACGCCCGCTTGTTCGCGTAGCAATTGCGCCAACAACTCAGCCGATGAACGAAAGCGGTGGCCCGCTTTCAACGCGGCACGCAAACGATCCACCGAACGCAATGGACGCAACCGCGCACTCACCAGCAATCGCGGACTGATGCACATGCTCACGCTGGAAATCGTGGACGAGTCCACCGCCGAATCGAACAACACATCCAGAATCACCGCAACCAGATCCTCGCCTTCCTGTTCAAGGCGAGTGGACACGGCATTTTCCTGCAGCGACTCATAAAAGGCATCCGGCAATTCCAGATGCGCACGCAACCAGCGCACCGCGGCGGTATTCGATAACGAAAAATGCAACCACAGAAACGAATCGGTTTGTTCATGCGCAGCCGAGGTCAACCAGGCAGCAGTCGCTGCCGAATCGAGTTCACGCGGCGCGGCGTTTGGCGCCAGCAGATAACCCCACACCAGGCCGTTCTTGTCGGAGCCATACACAGACTCGACAAGCTCGGCGCGCGGTGCGGAATGGTTATTTGGGTTGGGCATGGTCATGACCATCCTAACACCCATGCATGACAGAAGAATTCGCCCAACCCTGCATCCATCCGTTGGCACTGAGCCGGTCGAAGCATTCCGTTGCGTCGCCAAAGTGATCGCAGCAAAGCGAATCGCGTGGCGCGCAGATGTTTTATTTTCCTTCCTTCGCCTGATCCGCCGCACGCCACAAATACCAGCTCGCCACCGAACGATAGGGCGCCCAGTGTTCACCTAGTTTCTTGAGCTGCTTGGGCGTCGGCATATCGCGCCGCTTGAACGCCAGCATGTAACCTTTGCGCACACCGAAGTCATCCACTGGCAATACATCGGGACGGCCGAGATGAAAGATCAACAGCATCTCCACCGTCCAGCGACCGATACCGCGCACACTCGATAGACGTTCGATAATGACCTCATCATCCAGCGCATGCAGCGCTTGCAGGTCGGGCAACGTGCCATCCAGTGTCTTTGCTGCGAGATCGCGCAAGGCCAGCAACTTGTTCTGCGACAGACCGGCACCGCGCAACTTGTCATCGCTACAACGCAGGATGTCCTTCGCCGTAAACCGTCCTTCACCGGAGCGCGGAAACAAATCGATCACACGCTTGAAGATGGTGGCCGCAGCCTTGCCATGCAATTGTTGATAAACAATGGCGCGCGCCAGCGCCATGAATAAATCGTGCGTCAGATTGATTTCCATCTCGCATGCACCAATGCGATCGATCAGTGCCGCCAGTTGCGCATCGCTACGCAAATGTTTTAACGCAGCGCGTGTGTTGTAAGGACGTGCAGGCTTGCCCTTCGGCTTAATAGACCTCAATACCTTGCCTTGTTGCACGCCTTCGATCTGCAACATGCGCTGCTTGGTATCCACGCCACCATTCGCCGTAAAACCACCCAACTTGCCGTTGGCCGCCAGTACCCGATGACACGGCACAATAATCGGAAACGGATTGCGCCCCATCGCCTGACCCACTGCACGCGCAGCACCAGGTTTACCGAGTTGCGCCGCCACTTCGCCATAAGAAAGTGTCTGGCCCGGTGGAATCTTCAACATCAGTTTGTATACGCGTTGATGAAACTCAGGCGCGCCCGTCATATCCAGCGGCGCAGTGCTCAAATCAACTGACTTGCCACTCAGCAATTGTTCGATCTGTTTCATGATGCGTTTGATCTTTGCTGGCGGCATGCTTTCGCTGCCAGTTGCAAACCGAGCAGCAAGTCGCGCCCGCAATGCTGCATCGCTTTTCTCAGGCAGGTTGATGCCAACAATGCCGACATCGTTCCACGCAATGCCACAGGAACCCAGCGGTGTATTAAATAAAGCGAAGGAGATGTTCATGTTTTAAGTTGCATCCGCCATTCTGCAAACGATGTGTGGCAACAGAATCACGCAGTGTTTGGAATGGCTGTCGTGTGGATATCTACCTTGCGCAACCTCTGTCATGCGTAACGACACGCATTCGTTGATGTGCTACAAGACCGCGACCAACTGAAAGCAAGGATCAAGGCGTGGCTGTGAATGTATACAGTACCAAGCGACTTTGTAAAGCGCCATGTAGGTGGGACATCACCGAGGGCTGCCTCTAATTAGTTTGTGCCAACATGATCGAAGACGTCCCGATTACAGTTGATTTTCGTCGCCCGCAACACGCGCGCGAGTGGACCGAAACCGCCATGTCCTTGCGTCCATGGCGGGCGGACTTCTTCGACACTTTTGCGGAGGCCATTGAGGCTGGCGCATCAGCACAAAACTGCCGCGTACTTGAACTCGGCTCCGGTCCGGGCTTTCTAGCTCAGCGCCTGCTGAGCACGAACTCAGGACTCGCCTACGTCGCAGTGGATTTCTCCTCAACGATGCACGAGCTTGCGAAGCAGCGGTTGGGAAGTCTCGCAGCGAGAGTCGAGTTTGTTGAGCGCAACTTGAAAGACAGCGACTGGAGTCTTGGGCTTGGTACTTTCGATTTCGCAGTCACGCATCAGGCCGTTCATGAACTCCGTCATAAGCGCTATGCAACGGCGCTACATGATCAGGTGCGGCGGCTTCTTAAGCCAAGCAGTGGTTACTTGGTTTGCGATCACTACTTTGGCGATGGGGGTATGTCCAACGACCAGCTATATATGACCGTCGAGGAGCAGCGCGAATCACTGTTGGCCGCTGGCTTTACGCACGTCGAGCAGGTGTTGGTTAAGGGTGGGCTTGTCCTTCATCATGCAACTTAATCCCTTGTGACTTCAACGAGAGCAGACTATGAGCGAAGAGCAACCTCACGTCGGCATCGCATGGTTCGATCGAGCGCAGTGGCAGCGTCTCACGGAAGTCGTGCCCGATCGCAACGAGCTGGACAATACTTTCGAAGCTTGGGAGCGATCGGCCAAAAAAACATTCAAGGAATTTAAAGGGAGTGGCCAGATTGTCGAAAAGGTCGCGGTCAAAGTAGAAGACCTCCTGGCTTGGTGTACATTGCATGGAGTGGTCCCGAATGGTTCGTCACGAGCGGAGTATGTTTCGGAACTGCTTAAAAGAAGAAGCGAACGGAAGTTATAACAAGCCATTGCAGCAGGTCGCGCGGACGGACAGTGCTTTCTCGCGTCGCGTAGTGATAGGAGTTTGTATGCAGGTTCACGGCAGTTGTCATTGCGGAAGCATTCAGTACGAAGCGGCAGTCGATCCAGAGTGTACGACGATTTGCCATTGCACCGATTGTCAAAAGCTCACTGGCTCTGCTTATCGTGTCTCCGTGCCGGCTATAGATGGTTCATTCCGTTTGACCTTTGGCAAGCCAAAAATCTATGTGAAGGTTGGCGACAGTGGTTCTCACCGCGCCCAAGCTTTCTGCGCCAGCTGCGGCTCTCCGCTCTATACCTATGACGCCGACAATCCGAAAATCTACGGTCTTCGTTTAGGTTGCATTGCTGAGCGGCAGGCGCTGATACCGCGAAAGCAAAAGTTTTGTCGCTCCGCATTGAAGTGGACAGAAAGTCTTAATGGCATGGAGCGAAGAGAGGCGGAGTGAATGGACACCTAATCCATCACTGCACCAGAAACGCTACAACCAACTTCGGTGGCCTTCGCGTCAGAATAAAGAAACCATGCTCCCGTTACTCCAATTGATTGCCGCGTTCGCTGCGATGCTGTTTGCTGGAGCAGCGTTGTACATCAATGTTGCAGAACATCCTGCACGCATGACGCTTGAGACGCGGATGGCCGCGTTGCAGTGGGCACCCAGTTATAAACGCGCAACGCTGCTTCAGGCTCCGCTGGCATTGATAAGTTTAGTATCCGGAGCCGGCTCATGGTTTTTGGGCGCCGACGTTTTCTGGTTGATGGCGGCGCTGATAATTGGCTCGGTCGTACCGTTCACGCTGGTGGTGGTCATGCCCACAAATCGCCAGCTACTCGATCCGAATCGCGACTTGGGCTCAGCAGAAACACGCTCGCAGTTGGAGAAGTGGAACAGGTTTCATACAGTGCGCACGGTGCTTAGCCTTTTGTCCTCATTTATCTATCTCTGGTTATTGCATGGAGCCTGACCAGCGAATCAAGCTCGTGTGTTTCACGCAGTCGATTCGCAGACCGCTGCGCGCTTTGCTCGCTGCACAACGTGCGCGTTAAATCCCATGAGTTAAGGCCTATGAATCAACCCATCCACATTCGGCGTTATCGGCCGGGAGAAGAGCCGGCGCTGTTTGAGGTGTACTACTCCGCCATTCACCTTGTGGCTAGTCACGAATACACAGCGGAACAGGTCCAGGCGTGGGCGCCTCGCTACTTGGATCCAGCGTTGTGGGAGAACAGAATTCGTGGCATCAACCCTTTCATCGCGATGTTGAACGAACAGATCGTAGGCTATGCTGATATCCAGCCAAATGGCTACATCGATCACTTTTTCGTGTCAGGCATGCATCCTCGCAAGGGGATCGGCTCTCTGTTGATGACGCGGATCCTCGAAGAGGCGAGTTTTCTCAACCTTCGGAAACTGACGTCGGACGTCAGTATGACCGCTCAGCCCTTCTTTAAGAGGTTTGGCTTTGAAGTTGTCGAGCAGCGTTACCCCGAGCGTCGTGGCGTAGTGATTCCCAACACGCTCATGCGGCGGCTACACGATGAGGCCTACTGACCCCTCGGCTCAACCGCTATATACCAAGGCAAGCATGAAGCTCGACGTATTTGGAAAACGAAGTTGAAGTGCTGCGAGCCAGCAACAAGCGGCAAGTATTTTATCTTGGCAGTGAAGGTAAAAAACGCCTAGCCTCAGAACATTAGGTGTCATACAAGCTGCTGTCATGCTGCTGCGCAATCTTGTTTCCTCTGACTTTGAGGTCATCACGTCGGTTGTAGACGAATGGTGGGGCGGCCGCGCTGTCAAGCACCTCATGCCTCGCTTGTTCTTCGAGCACTTTTCGCCTACGAGCTTCGCGCTTGTCGAGGATCACGAGGTGCAAGCCTTCCTCATCGGGCTTGTCTCGCAGTCATGTCCCGCTGTCGCGTACATCCACTTTGTAGGCGTGGCGCCTGCATGCCGCGGTCGGGGACATGGGCGCTTGTTGTATTCCACGTTCTTCGAGCGGGTCTCGGCTCTTGGTTGCACTGAAGTGCACTGCATCACTTCTTCAACGAATGTGGCTTCTATCGAGTTTCACCGGCAAATGGGCTTCAATCTTGTCAGCAGCGATGTGCAGGAAAACGGTGTTCCAGTTAGCTTGCACTATGCCGGCGCGGGCCAGCATCGCGTGCTGTTTCGCAAGACTTTGAGGCCGAGCAGCAATGGCGCTTAACCCTTCGTCGAGAAGGATCGCCCATAAGCTGCGCTGGTGAGTTCAATTAGCGACTTCGCCGCTTCAGCGGCATCTCACGTCCAGCGTTAGCCATCGAAAATTGGAGGACAGAATGTACATACCGAAGCATCATGAAGAAACTGATCTATCGGTCTTGCACTCGTTGGTTCACACTCATCCGCTGGGAACGTGGGCGGCGCAGGGCGATGGCGAATTGATCGTCAATCACGTTCCCTTCATTTTGGATTCGTCGCGTGGAGAACTAGGAGTGCTCATGGGACATGTCGCGCGGGCCAATAGAGTGTGGCAAGTATTTTCCAAGACCGTTCATTCGGTGGTTGTTTTCCAAGGCGCCGAGTCGTACATCACGCCATCCTGGTATCCGAGCAAGCATGCACACGGTCAGGCGGTGCCGACATGGAACTATGCCGTTGTTCATGCGCATGGTCTCCCCGTCGTGATCGAAGACAAGACCTGGCTTCTCAATCATGTCAATCAGCTAACCGACGTGCATGAAGCCGACCAAGCGCTTCCCTGGAAAGTTTCGGATGCACCGCCGGACTATATTGAACGAATGTGCTCAGCCATCGTCGGCATCGAGATTCCAATTGCAAAACTCGTTGGCAAGTGGAAGGTGAGTCAAAACCGCTCGGAATCGGACAAACTCGGAGTCGTCGCGGGCCTTCTGGCCAGAGACAATGCACAGTCCAAAGAGATGGCTGCTTTAGTCAATGCTAATACCTTGCTTAACCGCGATTAACAACGCGTTCCAGTGCACGCGTTTAGAGCAACGCGCCACTGATAGCGAGCAATAGGCTTATGTCGCGGTTGCTCGTCATTTTTGATCTTGACGGTACGTTGGTCGACAGTGAGTCGCTCTGCAACCAGGCGTTCCTTGATCTTCTTCCCTCGCTCAATGAAACAGTCGCAGAACTCGTTGAGCAATTCCGTGGCAAGAAGCTGTCGGAATGATCGCCCGAAGACTCGCTCCGATGAGTGGCGGGTGTTGACCCAATTTAAGGTGGCCTGTACTCGGATTGACACAAATATTTACTGTAGCTACAGTAATGTATGCGAATCACGTTTGATCCAGCCAAGGACGTAGCGAACCGTGCGAAGCACGGTGTTTCTTAGGCAATGGCGCGTGAACTCGATTGGGATGCCGCACTTGCGTGGATAGATGACCGTTTTGATTACGACGAATTGCGCATGATTGCGCTCGCGCCGAAGACGGATATTCTCTACTACGTGGCCTTTGTATACCGTGGCGAAGCGCGCAGGATTATCAGCTTGCGCCGAGCCACTCGGCTTGAGGTGAAATACTATGTCCAAAGTATCTAGACGTACTTCTATCGTGATGCCCGGTGCAAAAGAAAACAAAGCCATAACTGCAGCGGCGAAATCCGATCCCGATGCGCAGCCGCTTACGCGAAAACAAATGCAAGCCATGGTCCCAATTCGGACACTGCGCGGGCGCCCAAAATCTTCGAATGCCAAACAACTTGTTTCTGTGCGTTACAGTCCAGAAGTCTTGGAATATTTCAAGTCTACAGGCGAAGGCTGGCAATCGCGTATGGATAGCGTGCTTCGAAAATACGTCTCAAGCCATTCTCGCAGGGCCTAAAAATAATAGGGCCGATCAAAATCGCTCCAGAGGATACGTTCAAAGCAACGTGCCTCTGAACGTTAGTGTTGAGGCTGTAGAAAAACCTGTATTCAGTAAGGAATGTGTGAACGCTGAGCATTAGCAAAGCAATTTGTGTTTTGTTGATTAGATGGTGGTTACGAATCGCTACTAGCAAAACAAACGTGTCTTACTTGGTGCTCATTGCCCGAAGCCATGATGGGCAAGTTTTTCAAAGTTATTGAATCAAGTAGTACAGCTTCCGTCGCGTATCGACCTTGGCTTGGCCGAGCAATATGAAGTGATCTAGCTTCTGGTGGTGTCTGATATGTGCAAACACCGGTTCGACAGTGGCGAGTGCTGGCTATACAAGCGTCTTACATGCGTTCCAGCTATCGTGAGATAGCGAGTGAAGCTGCCAGCGCTTACTATGCAATACGCAGGCGGGATTGAACACAGAACGCATTTATTGCCGCCGCTTTTTTGGGTGTATCTGATAAAAAGCTGAGCGATTCAAAAGCAACTTTTCCGTTGTAACTCGAGCTGAGCTGACTGCAGGCGGCATCATGAACTCAACCAATCGCGATCGAGTCTTTTCCGGCTCCATCGCGCAGTTATACGAACAATATTCAGTACCGATGATCTTCGCTCCTTATGCGAAAGATCTGACGAAGCGGGTCACGTTATCAAAGCCGAAGCGCATTCTGGAGATCGCGGCAGGCACGGGCGTGGTCACGCGCCACATGGCGGACCAGTTGCCTGCCGATGTATCCATCGTCGCCACTGATTTGAACCAGGCCATGCTCGACCATGCCATGAGTGTTGGCACCAGTCGTCCTGTGACGTGGCAACAAGCTGATGCGATGAAGTTGCCATTTGGCGATGACGCTTTCGATGCCGTGGTATGTCAGTTTGGTGTCATGTTCTTTCCGGATAAGGCGGCAGCGTTCGCCGAGATGCGGCGCGTATTGCGTCCGGGTGGCACATTGTTGTTCAACGTCTGGGATCGTATTGAAGACAACGAGTTTGCCGAGTGCGTGACGCAGGCAATGGCAGGTTTGTTTCCCGACGATCCGCCGCGCTTCTTCGTCAGAGTGCCGCATGGTTACTACGACCAGGCAACGATTGCCGATGCGTTGCTGCGTGGCGGCTTCACCGATCCGGCGTCATTCGACACCGTTACCTGTGAAAGTAAGGCCGAGTCAGCGCGGGTAGTTGCAACGGCCCTGTGTCAAGGCACGCCACTGCGCAACGAGATCGAAGCGCGTGATGCGTCGAGTCTAAGCAAGGCGACGGATATTGCTGCTGCTGCGATCAGTGAGCGCTTTGGCACAGGTCCAGTGAGTGCAAAGATGCAGGCGATTGTGGTTGCTGCATCAGCCCCCGATAAATGATTTTGTTTTGTGAGTTGCTGTTCAAGGCAGCAAAGTGAATTGTCATCATGGCGGTAGCTTGTAGGGGTTCGATTCTTCGAACCGTCGGTTATCAGCAAGATTTCTCCCTCCGGTCGAAATGACAAATAATCAGACCTTCTTTAGCCTTAAGCGTCTGACAATCGGTTGAGAGGAACAATGAACACCAAGCATTCTGGTTCGTGCCTGTGTGGTGCAGTGCGCTTCGCAGTGGAAGGCAACTTCGAACGCTTTTATCTGTGTCATTGCCAATACTGCCGCAAGGATACCGGCTCCGCACACGCGGCAAATCTGTTTTCATCCACTGCGACACTGCAATGGCTCGCCGGTGAAGACAAGCTCACGCTGTTCAATCTGCCTGCGACACGACATCAACGTTGTTTCTGTTCGATCTGCGGTTCGGCATTGCCCAATCTACAAATGAATGGTGCGTTGCTGCTGGTCCCCGCGGGTAGTCTCGACACGGAGCTATCGCTGACACCGGATGCACATATATTCACGGCCAGTAAAGCGCTATGGGATCACGATCTGGAAAAGATCCCCATGCTGGCAATGGCGCCATGAAATTCGTTCACCCATTCATCACTAATGGATCACAACGATGTACAGCAAAACTTTATACGCAGGCTGGGCAGACATGGATTTCAACTCGCACATGAAGAACACGGCGTATCTGGACAAAGCCGCGGATGTGCGACAAATGTTTTTAATGGAGCATGGTTTTCCGATTGAGGAATTCCTGCGCCTGAAGATTGGACCGGTGGTGATGAAAGACGAAGTCGAATACTTCAAGGAAGTGGGTTTGCAACAGCAGATCGTGGTGACCTGCGCGCTGGCTGGTCATGCGCCGGATGGTAGCCGCTTCAAATTGCAACACGAGATCTCGCGTGACGATGGCAAGCTTGCAGCGCGCGTCACCAGCACCGGCGGCTGGCTCGATTTGGCCGCGCGCAAATTGATTGCACCGCCAGCGGCGTTGTTGGATGCGATGAATATGCTTGAACGCACCAAGGATTTTGTGACCTTGCCGTCGAGCATCAAGCAAAAGGCTTAATGACCTATGTGTTGTAGGAGCGGCCTGTTTGGATTTGTTGGGGCCGCGAATGAATTATTCGCGGCCCCAACAAATCCAAACAGGCCGCTCCTACAGTCCACCGCATCGGCTACGGTAAGCTCTGACCTACTCAACGGCATCGCAACTCAACATCAGCATGATTCGCAAATTACTCAATCCCGCCAACTGGATTCTGGTCGCGCCGGTCGTGGCCTGCATCATGCTGGGCTTGGTATGGGGACGACCGCTGGGTTGGGTGTTGTTGCCGGCGGTGGTGCTGGCGTTGCTGGCTTCGGTGCTGATCGCCGTGCATCACGCCGAGATCATCGCGTTGCGGGTGGGCGAGCCATTCGGCACGCTGGTATTGGCGTTGGCAGTGACGGTGATCGAAACGTCGTTGATCGCTTCACTGATGCAGTCCGGCGGCGCGGCGGCCAGCGCGCTGGCACGCGACACCGTGTATGCAACAGTGATGATTGTCTGCAACGGTGTGGTGGGCTTGTGCCTGCTGCTGGGCGCGTTGCGGCATCGCGTGCTTACCTTTCGTGTTGAAGGCACCAGCCCTGCGTTATCGGTGTTGGCAACGCTGGCGGTATTGACGCTGGTGTTGCCGTCATTCACTTCCACAACCGCCGGGCCGGTGCTGTCACCCTCGCAACTGGTTTTCGTGGGCGCGATATCGTTGTTGCTCTATGCGGTGTTCGTGTTTGTGCAGACCGTGCGTCATCGCGAATATTTTCTCGCCGAAGTCGATACGGAAGCTGCACATTCGGTGGCGCCCAGCACAGGAGCCGCGCTGGGCAGTCTCGCATTGCTGTTCCTGTGTCTGATCGCGGTGGTGGGCTTTGCGAAAACATTGGCGCCGGCGATTGAATCGGCGGTGGACGCGGCCTCTGCGCCGCATGCAGTGGTGGGTATCGTCATTGCCTTGATGGTGTTGCTGCCGGAGACGTGGGCGGCACTACGCACCGCGCTGCGCAATCGCATGCAGACCAGTTTCAATCTCGCGCTGGGCTCGGCGCTGGCAACAATTGGCTTGACCATTCCCGCGGTGGTCGCCACCGCGTTTGTGTTGGGTTTGCAACTGGATCTGGGGTTGCCGCCCAAAGAGATGGTGCTACTGCTACTGACGCTGATGATTTCCGCCATGACCTTGACCGGCGGACGTTCCACTGTGTTGCAAGGCGCAGTGCATCTGGTGTTGTTTGCCGTGTTTTTATTTTTTGCCGTTGTGCCTTGAGTGCTGCGAACTCGATAAATAATCAAAAGAATGCCTTTGTTGTTGGTTCGATTGTGCGCGTAGTTAATGAAGTTGTGATGAGCGGTTGACTGAGAAGATCGGACACTTCGACTTTGTAGGGGCCGTTCGAGAACGGCCCTCTTTGCCTGAAGGGCGGTTCGCGAACCGCCCCTACGAATAGGGACAACGCTTTAAGAGCATCCAGTGAGATGAATTTCTTTTCTCTCTCCCGCAACCGGCAGAGGGAATAAGAAATCAAGACAAACAATCAGCACTCAACGATTCATCCTTTCATTCACCAAACTCTCCACCACGGATGGATCGGCCAATGTCGAGATATCACCCAGTTGATCGTGTTCATTCGCAGCGATCTTGCGCAGGATGCGGCGCATGATTTTTCCCGAACGCGTTTTGGGTAATCCCGGCGCCCATTGCACAAAGTCGGGTGTCGCAATCGGACCGATCTCCTTGCGTACCCAATCGCGCAGTTCGATGCGCAAGGCTTCGCTGGGTTGTACATCGGCATTCAACGTGACGTACACATAGATGCCTTGGCCCTTGATGTCGTGCGGGCAACCGACCACCGCCGCTTCGGCAACTTTGGGATGTGCCACCAGGGCGCTTTCGACTTCTGCGGTGCCGAGACGATGGCCTGCAACATTGAGCACGTCATCCACGCGACCGGTGATCCAGTAGTAACCATCTTCATCGCGACGCGCGCCATCGCCGGTGGTGTACATGCCGGGGAAAGTTTTGAAGTACGTATCGATGAAACGTTGATGATCGCCGAACACAGTGCGCATCTGTCCCGGCCAGCTATCGAGAATGACCAAGTTGCCTTCGCAGGCGCCGTTAAGAATTTTGCCATCGTTATCGACGATGGCCGGTTCAACACCAAAGAAAGGCAAGGTCGCCGAGCCCGGTTTGAGATCGGTAGCGCCGGGCAACGGTGAGATCAAGGTTGCGCCGGTTTCGGTCTGCCACCACGTATCCACAATCGGCATGCGACCTTCACCGACCACGCGGTGATACCACTCCCACGCTTCGGGATTGATCGGTTCGCCCACACTGCCGAGCAGGCGCAATGATTTGCGTGAACTCTTTTTTACCGGCGCTTCGCCATCGCGCATCAGTGCACGTAGTGCAGTAGGTGCGGTATAAAAAATCGTCGCTTGATGTTTATCGATCACCTGCCAGAAGCGGCTGTTGTCCGGATAATTGGGCACGCCTTCGAACATCAACGTGGTTGCGCCGTTAGCCAATGGTCCATACACCACATAGGTATGGCCGGTGATCCAGCCGCAATCGGCGGTACACCAGTAGATGTCGTCGTCGCGAATATCGAAGATGGCTTCGTGCGTATATGAGGCATAAACGAGATAGCCGCCGGTGGTGTGCAACACACCCTTGGGTTTGCCGGTAGAGCCGGAGGTATAGAGGATGAACAGCGGATCTTCCGCATCCATGATTTCCGGCACGCAGCTTTTAAGCTGTTTGTTCACCACATCGTCGTACCACTTGTCGCGCTTGTACATGGCAACCGGTGTGCCGGTGCGTTTCACGACCAACACATGTTTGACACACTCAGTGTCCTTGGCGGTAAGCGCGGCATCGACATTCGCTTTGAGTGGCACCGTCTTACCGCCACGCAGGCCTTCATCCGCAGTAATGACCACGCTGGAGCGACAATCGGCAATGCGACCCGCCAATGAATCGGGTGAGAAACCGCCGAACACCACCGAATGCACCGCGCCTATGCGCGCGCAGGCCAGCATGCTGATCGCGATCTCCGGAATCATCGGCAGATAAATCGTGACGCGATCGCCCTTGCCCACGCCCAGTTCGCGCAATGCATTGGCGCATTGGCACACGCGTTCGTATAACTCACGATAAGTGATGTGGCGTGACTCGTTGGGATTGTCGCCTTCCCAGATAATGGCCGTCTTGTGGTCGCGATCATGCAGATGTCGATCCAGGCAATTGCTGGTCACATTCAATTGGCCATCGTAAAACCAGCGAATACGAAAGTCGCTCTCGCGATAGCTCACGTCTTTTACTTTGGTATACGGCTTGATCCAGTCCAGTCGCTGCCCGGCCAGTTGCCAGAAGCCTTCAGGATTGCTGATGGATTCATCGTACTGCTGCAAGTATTGATTGCGCGTGATGCGTGCCTTGGCGGCGAACTCGGCGGGTACGGGATATAGCTTCTGGCTCATATTGATTCTCGGATTCGACTGGTTTGCCAAATTAATCGGGGGAAAATTCAAGATGCATACACGTTAATTTACGTCATTCCCGCGAAAGCGGGAATCCAGAACAAACCAGAATCAATAGCTGCTTTCTTGCTGAATCCCCGCCTTAGCGGCAATAACGAGCTTTTGCATTAACGCATAGTCTCAATTGCTACAGGCTTTATCCACCTCACGCATTCAACGCCTGCTTCAACAATTCTGCGTGCTTCTCCAACACTGTCTTGTCCGCCATGCCACGCGCATGCATGGCCATCGGTTTGCCGTCATAACGCGGCACCACATGGAAATGAATGTGGAACACGGTTTGTCCACTCGATTCGCCGTTGAACTGCATCAACGTGATGCCATCGGCATTGAAAGCCTTGCGCGCAGCAATGGCAATGTGTTGAGTGGCGGCGATCAATGTCTGCAACTCGCCAACCGGTAATTGAAAAATATTTTCCGCCTCGTACTTGGGAATGATCAGCGTGTGACCGTCGGACTGCGGCATGACATCCATGAACGCCAGCACGTTGTCGTCTTCATAGACTTTGTAACAGGGAATCTCGCCGCGCAGGATTTTGGCGAAGATGTTATTACGATCGTAGGCCATGTGTGTTTCCGGAATGTCCAAACATGAATTGACATTTGTAGGAGCGGCCTTTCTTAATAAGGGGGCCGCGAATAAAATTAATCGCGGCCCCCTTATTAAGAAAGGCCGTTCCTACACTCAAATACCCGCCTTACCCAAACTATCGACCAAGCTCCGCAATGCACTGCTCAACGCCGGATGATCGGCATCGAAACGCGCTGCCAGCGATTCGACTGCGTCGGCTGCGGAGTTTTCATCCGCCGTTTCGTCGTCGGTTAATAAGCGATTGATGTCCGCCTGCAGAATCAACAACTGCTCCTGTGTGTCGGCATCAACCTGCGGCAAGGCAGCAAGCTGGCGATGTAATGCCTGTATTTGTTCGTGAATGGCTGATGACATGTTGCTCTCCTGGCAGTGGGCGCACTGTAGCGCGTGATGAGCAGTAATACATCCATCCATTGTAGGTCGGGTTTTAACCCGACATCCGGCATCGCTGTCGGGTAGCGCTGAAGACAGCTAACCCGACCTACAAGATGAAGAGATATCCCGCAATTCCGGACTACGTCCCCCTTGGCTTCGCCCGTGCCGTCGCCTCCGCCTGCAACGGATCATCCGGCCAATAGTGCTTGGGGTAACGGCCTTTTAAATCTTTCTTCACATCGTGGTAGCCGCGCGTCCAGAAGCTCGCCAGATCCTGCGTAACCTGTACCGGTCGGCGTGCGGGCGATAATAATTCCATCAACACCGGCACTGTACCGCCACCGATGCGCGGCGTGCTGGTCATGCCGAACACTTCCTGCAGGCGCACCGACAAGGTGGGCGTATCACCGGAATAATCGATGGCGATATTCGAGCCACTGGGCACGCGCAAATGCGTAGGCGCAATCTCATTCAGACGTTGTTGTTGATTCCAGTCGAGCAGGCCAAGCAATACATCGTGCATGTTGAGCTGCGCGAGCTGCGTGCGACGCGTGATGCCGTCCAGCCACGGCGCGAGCCAACCGGAGAGATGCGCCAGTAAGTAATCGTCATCGACATTGGGCCAGGCTGGGTTTGCATTTCGATCATGCTGCTGTGCGAATTGCATGCGCGTGCGCAGTTGTCGCGCCGCATCGCTCCACGGTAACACTTCGAGCCCTAACTCGCCGATGCCTTGCAACATCGCGTTCAATACGCGCGCTGCATCGGGTTTGTCGAGACGTCGTGTTTGTAACGCCAGTTCACCCAGGCGTCGTTCCTGCGTTGTGATCACCATGGCATCGCGACTGCTCCATTCGATGCGTTCGCGAGTGTCGATGACATCGGCAAAGTCGTTATTCAGATCTTCGATTTCAATCGGTGCTGCTAACTGAATACGCGCATCGCGATCCGCAGCATCAAGCTGCGCGACCACCAGATACTCAGCGCGACTCAAGGTTTGCGGACTGTGCAAGGTCGCGCCGCGACCATTGCTCAATAAATATCTCTCAGTGTCGCCACGCTTTTGCGCGATGCGATCAGGGTACGCAAAGGCCAGCAAACGACCTGCAGCATGCAGATCGGACGCATCGCTGCGTGTGTGATTCAATCTAAGTTGTCGCGCCAATTGTTCGGCGTTGCGCAACACACGCTGTTTGCCGCTTTGATCGACATCCTGGCCGATTATGCTGGCGCCATGCAGTGCTTCGATGCGACTGCGCAGATCCACATCACGCTCGCGACTGCGGCTGCGCAACAAATCGCGCTCACCCAGCAACGCCGCAATCTCCACTGCCAATGCACCGAGATTTAATTCACGCGCCTTGATCAGCATGTGCGCAAGGCGCGGATGTGTGGCCAGTTGCGTCATGGCACGACCGTGAGCGCTCACCTTGCCATCTTTATTCAATGCACCGAGCAACTGTAACAACGTTCGCGCTTGTGCAAACGCAGCGGCAGGCGGCGTATCCAACCACCGCAATACGGCAACATCATGTGTGCCCCATGCAGCCAGTTCCAATGTTAATGGCAATAAGTCGCTCTCGAGAATTTCCGCCGGCGTATGGGCAGCCAGTGAATCGTGCTCTGATTCCAGCCACAGTCGATAACACACACCTGCTTGCGTACGACCGGCGCGGCCACGACGTTGATCGGCCGATGCGCGCGAGATGCGTAACAACTCCAGCGTGTTCATGCCAGTGACAGGATTGAAACGCGCGCGTCGTTCCATACCGCTGTCGATCACGATACGCACGCCATCGATGGTCAATGAGGTCTCGGCAATATTCGTTGCCAGCACAATTTTGCGTTGTCCTGCAGTACTGGGTTGAATCGCGCGATCCTGTTCTGCTGCAGAGAGCTCGCCATATAAAGGCAGCACCACGACGCGCTTGGGTAACTGTGCTTCCTGCAACAATTGCAGTGTGCGGCGAATCTCGCCCTGGCCGGGTAGAAACACCAGCATGTCGCCAGCCATATCATCAGAGTCGTCTTCTAAAGCGCGCAGCACCGCGTTTGCCACATCACGCGCAATGTCCTGGTCCTGCCACAGTTTGCGATTGACCGACGCGGCGTTGCGATAATGCGTGGTGACCGGGAACGATTGTCCGGTGGAAGTGACGATAGGTACATCGCCGAGCAATCGCGCAACGGCAGCGCCATCCAGCGTGGCCGACATCACCAATAGTTTTAAATCGTCACGCAAGCTGGCTTGCACATCGAGACACAGGGCCAACCCTAAATCGCCTTGCAAACTGCGTTCGTGAAATTCATCGAAGATGACGATGCTTACCTCCTCTAGTGCCGCATCGGTTTGCAACATGCGCGTCAGAATGCCTTCAGTAACGACTTCAATGCGTGTTTGTTTACTGACCTTGGTATCGAGGCGCGTGCGATAACCCACCGTTATACCCACCGCTTCGCCCAATGTTTTCGCCATGCGTTGCGCCACGCTGCGCGCCGCGATACGGCGTGGTTCCAGCATGAGAATTTTGCCGGGCAACCACGTCGCATCGAGCAAGGCCAGCGGCACACCCGTAGATTTACCGGCACCGGGCGGCGCTTGCAGCACCACGGCCGCGTGCTGCCGCAGCGCGTCGAGCAGTGACGGCAATACATCAAGTATGGGTAAGTGGATGGCTGTGTTATCCAAAGTAAATAAGGTTCAAATAGGACGAACAAAAAATCGTCATTCCCGCGTAGGCGGGAATCCAGTCAATTAAGTGTCGCAAAGCGACTCATTCAGGACTGGATCCCCGCCTACGCGGGAATGACGCAGTTGCGAATTTGCTTTGAACAGTCAGTTAAATAATTGCAACAACTTCAAGCAAGGAATTATCGCAGCATCCCGGCAGCAGCGGCAGGCTGGAAACGTAGGGGCGCAGTACATCACGGCGTCTAAATCTGGGGATCTACGCTTTGCGCGCAGGTCGCCATGTTCGCATTCGCCACCGTCTTGGCAGCGAACCCTGTGCTCGCTCTGTCGCGTCTTGCGAAAAGGACCGACACACGGGTCGGCCTGCATATGTTTCCTCCGATAGCCCGGATACTGCCCGTGAATACGCCGCATCTGCCGACTCTGCATCACCACCAGCACCTAGGGCGATGTTCATGAAGCGCCTGCCATTGATCTGTGGTGGCGCGCTGGCGCTGAGCGTATTCAGCTATAGCCTGTTCAGCGATAAACACCCAGCACCCGCAATCCTCGGTGCCAGCGCGCAAGCAGCCTCCAGCAAGGAGGGCAAAAAATCCGGTCCGGTCATTCCCGTGCTGGCCACCAAAGTAGTCAGTGGCGACATCGGCGTTTACTTGAATGGCTTGGGCAGCATTACGCCGTTCAACAATGTGGTGGTGAAGTCGCGCGTCGCCGGCCAGTTGATGAAGGTGAACTTCACCGAAGGTCAGTTTGTGAAAGCAGGCGAGCTGCTGGCCGAGATCGATGCACGGCCCTATCAAGTGCAAGTGGCGCAAATGGAAGGCCAGTTGCAACGCGATGAAGCCCTGCTCAAGAACGCCATGCTCGATGCTGAGCGTTATCGCTCACTGAGCCAGACCAATGTGATTTCCAAACAGCAACTTGCTACACAGGAAGCCGTGGTGGCGCAACATCAGGGCATCGTGCAGAGCGACAAGGCGCAACTGGACAGCGCCAAACTCAATCTGCTGTATTCACGCATCACTGCCCCGATCAGTGGTCGTGTGGGCCTGCGTCAACTCGATGCCGGCAACATGGTCAGTACCGGCGATGGTTTGCTGACCATCACGCAAGTGGAACCCATCGCCGCCGTATTCGCCATTCCACAGGATCAAGCGCCGCCGGTGCTGAAGAAATTACGTGCCGGCGACAAACTCAGCGTGCATGCCTACGATCGCGAGCAAAAAAACAAACTCGCCGAAGGTCGGTTGCTCACTGTCGACAATCAGATCGATGCCGCCACCGGCACACTGCGCTGCAAGGCCGTATTCGAGAATCGCGACGCGGCGTTGTTTCCCAATCAGTTCATCAATGCGCGCTTGCTGGTCGACACCAAGCGTGCAGTGACCTTGATACCCAGCGCGGCTGTGCAACGCGGCGCCGAGCAATCGACATTTGTGTACGTGGTCGACGATCAATCGGTGGTGTCGATTCGTCAGGTAACGCTCGGTGTGACGGAAGCGGGCGTAGTTGAAATCAAGAATGGCTTGGCTGCCGGTGAAACCGTCGTGCTAGAAGGCGTGGATCGTCTTGCTGCGGGCACCAAGGTGGCAGTGCAGATGAAGGATGCGGCGAGTATGGCCAAGTCTTCTGCCTCATAAAGCAGTTCAATGGTGTCATGAAGATGATTAATCATGATTGCGAATTTTGTGTAGGAGCGGTCCCTTCTCATCAATGGGGCCGCGATTGTTTTATTCGCGGCCAAGGCCGCTCCTACAAATAATCCCTGCCATGAACTTGTCGCGCATATTTATCCTGAGGCCAATCGCCACCACCTTGTTAATGGTGGCGTTGGTGTTGATCGGCGCGGTGGCTTACACCAAGTTGCCGGTGTCGGCATTGCCACAAGTGGATTACCCCACCATGCAGGTGGTCACCTACTATCCCGGCGCCAGTCCGGAAGTGATCGCCTCATCGGTGACGGCGCCTTTAGAAAGACAGTTCGGCCAAGTGCCGGGCCTGCAGCAACTCACGTCCACCAGTTCCGAAAGCAGTTCGGTCATCACGCTGCAATTCGATCTGAAGCTCGACATCGATGTGGCCGAACAACAGGTGCAGCAGGCCATCAATCTGGCGCAACCGTTTCTGCCGCGCGATCTGCCTAACCCCCCTACTTACAGCAAAGTGAATCCGGCCGATGCGCCGATTCTCACCTTGGCGTTGACGTCGAAAACCATGCCGCTGTCGCGTGTGCATGATTTTGCCGATACTCGACTGGCGCAAAAGATTGCGCAGTTACCCGGCGTGGGCTTGGTCACGGTCAGCGGCGGACAAAAGCCGGCGGTACGCATTCAAGTCAATCCACTGGCGTTATCCGCACATCATCTGAATCTCGAAGACGTACGCACTGCAGTGACCACCGCCAGTGTGAATCAGGCCAAAGGCACCTTCGATGGCGCGCAGCAATCATTTCAGATCGGCGCCAATGATCAACTGCTGGCGAGCCGTGATTACGCTTCGCTGATCATCGCGCATGACGAAGGCGCGGCCGTGCGCCTCTCCGATGTCGCCGAGGTGGTGGATGATGCCGAGAATCATCGCCAAGCTGCGTGGAAGAACAACGACCGCGCAGTGATCTTAAGCATTCAACGCCAGCCCGGCGCCAACATCATCAAAGTGGTCGACAGCGTGCAGGAGTTGCTGCCGACGCTCCGCGCCAGCTTGCCGGCGGCGATCGACATCGATGTACTATCGGACCGCACTCGCACCATTCGCGCCTCGGTGCACGACGTGCAATTCGAATTGTGTCTCACCGTTGCGCTGGTAGTGATGGTGATCTTCTTGTTCCTGCGTAATCTGTCCGCCACGATTATTCCGAGCGTGGCAGTGCCGCTATCGTTGATCGGCACCTTTGCCGTCATGCATCTGCTCGGCTTCAGTCTCAACAATCTGTCGTTAATGGCGCTGACCATCTCCGCCGGTTTCGTCGTCGACGATGCCATCGTCATGATCGAGAACATCGCCCGCTATGTGGAAGAAGGTGAAGACCCCTTAGCTGCGGCACTGAAGGGCGCCAAGCAAGTGGGCTTCACCATTCTGTCGCTGACGATCTCGTTAATCGCCGTACTGATTCCGCTGCTGTTCATGAGCGATATCGTGGGTCGTCTGTTCCGCGAGTTCGCCATCACGCTGAGCGTGGCCATTCTGGTTTCTGCGGTGGTTTCACTCACGCTCACGCCGATGATGTGTTCACGCCTCCTCAAGCATCACGATGCATCGCAACAGGGAGCGTTCTTTAAAAAGTCCGAACAATTTTTTACAGCAGTGATTGCTTTCTACGGCCGTACCTTGCAATGGGTGTTGCAGCGGCAGACCCTCACGCTGCTGATTGCAACCGGCACAGTGGTGCTCACGGTGGTCATGTACCTGGCGGTACCGAAAGGCTTCTTTCCCATTCAGGACACCGGCCTGATTCAAGGCGTCTCCGAAGCCTCGCAATCGATTTCGTTTCCGGCGATGGCGAGTCGCCAGCAGGAACTGGTGAAGCACATCCTCGCTGATCCAGCGGTTGCCAGTGTGTCGTCATACGTGGGCGTGGATGGCGTCAATACCACGCTCAACAGCGGCCGCATCCAGATCAGCCTCAAGCCGCCCGAAGAGCGCGACGCCACTGCGTTGGCAATCATTCGTCGCCTGCAACCGGAGCTGGCCAAAGTGGCCGGCATCACCTTGTTCATGCAGCCGGTGCAGGATCTCACCATCGAAGACCGCGCCAGTCGCACGCAATTTCAGTACACGCTGGAATCGCCCAGTGCCGCCGAGTTGAACGAATGGGCGCCGAAGATGGTGGAGCAGCTACGTGCACTGCCTGAACTGCGCGATGTGGCCAGCGACAATCAGGATCGCGGCCTGCGCACCACGTTGATGATCGATCGCGATACCGCCTCTCGCTTAGGTATCACCACGCAGATGATCGACGATGCGTTGTATAACGCCTTCGGCCAACGACAGATCGCCACCATGTTCACGCAGCTCAATCAATATCGCGTGGTGCTGGAATTACATCCCGATTACCGACGCACACCGGCGGCACTGGATAAATTATACATCGCGCCGGCAGGGGGTCGCGCCGTGCCGTTGAGCGCCATTGCACGCTGGGAAGAAACCAACGCGCCGCTGACCATCAATCATCAGGGACAGTTTCCGGTGGTGACGTTGTCGTTCAACCTTGCACCCGGCGTGTCGCTGGGCGATGCGGTGCAACAGATCGATCGTGTGCGCGACAGTATTGGTTTACCGGAAAGTATTCGCACTCACTATCAGGGCGCAGCGCGGGTGTTCCAGGCGGCGCTCGCCAATCAACCGGTGTTGATTCTTGCCGCGTTGGTCACGGTGTACATCGTGCTCGGTGTGCTCTATGAGAGCTTCATTCATCCGGTGACGATTCTGTCGACGCTGCCCTCCGCAGGTATCGGCGCCTTGCTGGCCTTGATGTTGTTCGGTCAAGACCTCGGTATCATCGCCTTGATCGGCATCATTTTGCTCATCGGCATCGTCAAGAAAAACGCCATCATGATGGTGGACTTCGCGCTCGATGCGCAGCGCACGCAGGGCATGACGCCGGCCGATGCCATCTATCAAGCGTGTCTGCTGCGCTTTCGTCCGATCATGATGACCACCATGGCGGCACTGTTCGGGGCAGTGCCGTTGGCATTCGGCACCGGCACGGGTTCCGAGCTGCGACAACCTCTCGGTATCACCATCATTGGTGGCTTGATCGTGAGTCAGGTGCTCACGCTGTACACCACGCCGGTGATTTATCTGTGGTTCGATCGCTTGGCACAACGGTTTGGTTTTGCCTCTTCTTCAGCAGTTGTAGATGAAGTGCCGGGTTCGTCATGAGTGAAATGCAGTTATCAAATGCTGCTCAACTGGGAGATCGTCCTCTCTGCCTAAGGGAGAGAGACAGAGTGAGGGTGCTCTTAATGATGGCAATAACTTGCTCTACCCTCACCCTAACCCTCTCCCTCAGGGAGAGGGGATCGGAGTGATGGCTCACTAACTCAGCACTACTCCGCCATGAACCTCTCCGCCCCCTTCATCAAACGCCCCGTAGCAACCACGTTGCTCACTGTCGCGTTGACGTTGATCGGCGTGCTGGCATTCATGCAGTTGCCGGTATCGCCGTTGCCGGAAGTGGATTTCCCCACCATCTCGGTGACGACGGTATTGCCGGGCGCCAGTCCCGAGACCATGGCGTCATCGGTGGCGACGCCATTGGAAAGACAGTTCGGCCGCATCGCCGGCATTACCGAAATGACGGCCACCAATTTTCTGGGCGTCACCACCATCACGCTGCAATTCGATCTGGATCGCAACATCGACGCGGCTGCACGCGAAGTACAGGCGGCCATCAATGCCGCGCGGGGCAGCCTGCCGCAGAACCTACCCAACAGTCCCAACTACAAAAAGGTGAATCCATCCGATAACCCCATCATGATTCTCACGCTGGTGTCCGATACGTTGGGACGTGGGCAGGTGTACGACGTGGCTTCGACGCTGTTGCAACAGAAGCTGGCACAGGTGGAAGGCGTAGGGCAGGTGAATGTGGGCGGTGCATCGCTGCCCGGCGTGCGTGTTGAGGTGAACCCCAACTATCTCAACAAGTATGGATTGAGTCTGGACGATGTACGCGCAGTGATTGCCGCATCGAATGTAGTGCGGCCCAAAGGCAGCGTCGCCGATGACACGCGCAGCTGGACTATCGGCGCCAACGATCAGTTGTTCACCGCCGAGCAGTATCGCAATCTCGTCATCACTTACCGCAATGGTTCGCCGGTGCGTCTCGGTGATGTTGCGGAAGTACTCGACTCGGTGGCCGATGCACGCAACTCCACTTATTTAAGCGGCGTGCCCGGCATCAATCTCGATATTCGCCGTCAAACCGGCGCCAACATTGTCGCCACGATTGATCGCATTAAAGCGCTGTTGCCCGAGTTGCGCGCCGTCGTGCCGGGGCTGGTGAAGATTCGTATCTGGGTGGATCAGACCGTCACTATTCGTGCCTCGATAAAGAATATCGAGATCGCCTTGCTGATCTCCATCGCCCTGGTGGTGCTGGTGGTATTTGTCTTCCTGCGCGATCTGCGCGCCACACTGATTCCGGCGATCGTGGTGCCGGTATGTCTGGTCGGCACCTTTGCGGTGATGTTTCTGTGTGGCTTCAGTCTGAACAATCTGTCGTTGATGGCATTGACTGTCGCCGTCGGCTTTGTTGCCGACGACGCCATCGTGGTGATCGAAAACATCAAACGTCATCTCGAAAACGGTATGACGCCCCTGCAGGCCACCACGCGCGGCGCTACCGAGATCGGCTCGACCATGCTCACGGTGTGCATCGCCTTGTTTGCGGCATTCATTCCGCTGTTGATGATGGACGGCATCATCGGTCGATTGATTCGCGAGTTCGCGGTGACGCTGGCCGCTGCGGTGGCCATCTCGACCACCATCTCGCTCACAGTCACGCCGATGTTATGTTCGCGTCTGCTCAAGGCGCAGCAGTTGCAAACGCACGGCAGGTTGTATCGCGGCAGTGAATGGTTATTCGGCAACTTGCAACGCGGCTATGAGCGCAGCGTGTCATGGGTGATGCAGCATTCGCGCAGCGTGTTGCTGTTTACGCTGGCCATCATCGCCTGCAATGTTTATTTGTTCATGGCAGTGCCCAAAGGGTTTTTCCCCACGCAGGATACCGGCCGCATTCAAGGTTCGATCATTGCCGATCAATCGGCGTCGTTTCAGGCCATCGACGAACGCGTGCATCGCATTATCAACATTGTGAAAGACGATCCCGCTGTGGAATCGGTGTTGGGTCAGACCGGGCAATGGGCGGGCAGTGGTGGCGTAGGCGGTGGCGGCTCATCAATGAACATGGGCCGCATGTCGCTCACGCTCAAGCCCTGGGATGAACGCAAACCGGTTACCGCCGAGATGGTGATACAACGCCTGCGTCCCAAGCTTGCCAAGTTTCCCGGCGCCACGGTGTCGATGCAGCCGGTGCAGGACATTCGCATGGGCGCACGTCAGGCCGCCGCGCAGTATCAATACACGCTGCAAGGCGAGAATCTCGAAGACCTGATCGAGTGGGCGCCCAAGCTGATGCACAAGCTGCGTTCGCTTCCGCAACTGGCCGACGTTACCAGCGATCAACAGAATAAAGGCCTGCAACAGTTGATCGAGATCGATCGCGCTACCGCCGCGCGACTCGGCATTACTACGCAGATGATCGATAACGCCCTGTATTCGGCATTCGGCCAGCGGCCGGTATCGACCATGTATGCCACGCTCAATCAATACCAGGTCGTTATGGAAGTCGCGCCGCAGTTCACCCGCGATCCACAATCGCTGCGCGATATCTATGTGAAGTCATCGAGCGGCGAACAAGTGCCGCTGGCTGCGTTCGCGAAATACACTGCAACGATTGCGCCCTTGTCGGTCAATCATCTCGGTCAGTTCCCCGCAATCACCTTGTCATTCAACCTGATGCCCGGCGTGTCATTGGGCGATGCAGTGGAGATTGTCGCGGCCGCCGAACGCGACATCTTCATGCCTGCCACTGTGCATGGCAGCTTTCAAGGCACGGCCGCCGCGTTTCAAGCGTCACTGGCTAGTCAGCCGTTATTGATCGGCGTTGCCATCTTCTGCATCTATATCGTGCTGGGCGTGTTGTACGAAAGCGCCATACATCCAATCACCATCTTGTCGACGTTACCGTCCGCCGGTGTCGGCGGCGTGCTGGCACTAATGCTGTGCAAACTCGACTTAAGCGTAATCGCCATGATCGGCATCATTCTGTTGATCGGCATCGTCATGAAAAACGCGATTATCTTAGTGGACTTCGCCTTGGCTGCAGAGCGCGAACAAGGCAGCTCAGCAAGCGATGCCATCTATCAAGCCTGCAAATTACGCTTCAGACCCATTTTGATGACGACGATGGCGACACTGTTTGGTGCCCTGCCATTGGCATTAGGCACGGGCATCGGCGCTGAGATGCGTCGGCCATTGGGCATCACTATTGTTGGTGGCTTGGTGGTGAGTCAGTTGCTGACGTTATATACGACACCGGTGGTGCATCTGTGGTTTGATCGAGCTGCGCAGCGGTTTGGGTGGAAGTCACGGGGTATCGCAGCAGAGGCATTGCGTGTTTGAGTGGCTTCCTGTCGCCATCATGCGAGTAAATTCTCCGGCGCTTGGTAAGCTTTGCTCGTCACATGGATCAATGCATCATTAACTTCCACCAAGACGCTGAAGGCCACTGGGTCGCCGAACTTGCATGCGGTCACAACCAGCACGTTCGTCACAATCCACCGTGGACGAATCGACCCTGGACACAAACGGAAGAAGGTCGACGTAATTCGCTTGGTCAGACATTGAATTGTCGTAAATGCGATGAGGGTAAGCCGCGCGATTTTTGAAGACCAAACGCACATGTGGGTTAGCATGCATTCATGGCAGGGTGTATTCGCATGTACCATCTCGTCTTTGTAGGAGCGGCCCATGGCCGCGATTATTAAATTCGCGGCCATGGGCCGCTCCTACATTGATCATGCGTTCATTGGATCATCGGGAGCAGCAATGAAAAGATGGCTGGTAACACTGTTAGCTCTTACATCCTTTGCATTCGCTGCCACGACGCAAGCGAAAACGCTCGACATCTACTTCATTGATGTCGAAGGGGGTCAATCAACTTTATTGGTTACACCGAAAGGCGAGTCGCTGCTCATCGATACGGGCTTTGCCGGTAACGATGCGCGCGATGCGAAACGTATCCTCGCCGCAAGTCGCGATGCCGGCATTAAGCAGATCGATTACCTGCTGATCACGCACTTTCATGGTGACCACATGGGCGGTGTGCCGGAGCTGGCAGCGCTGCTACCCATTCGCAACTTCATTGATCATGGTGGCCTTAAGTACGACAGCGAAAAAAACAATGCGGCAACCGTGGCGGCATTCGGTGCATATGCGGCGCTGCGCGCCAAAGGTCGTCACTTGGAACCCAGCCCCGGTGATCGTTTGCCACTTAAGGGTATTAAAGCGACGGTGGTGAGTTCGGCTGAAGCAACGCTCCTAACGCCACTCAAACAAGGCGGCAATGACAACGCGGCATGCAGCGAGCCTTCACCTGCGGACGGTGAGCCGAATGAGAATCCGCGTTCCACCGGCATCGTTGTGCAATTCGGCAAGTTCCGGTTTCTTGATGTGGGCGATCTGACTGCCAAGCCGCTGCGCGATCTGGTATGTCCGAAAGATTTGATCGGTCCAGTTGATGCTTATCTGGTAGCACATCACGGTGGTGCTGATGCCGCGGTGCCGGCAACTTTCGCTGCGTTCAAACCACGCGTGGCGATCATGAATAATGGCGCGAAGAAGGGCGGTGCATTAGCGATGTACCAATACCTGCATCAGGTGCAAGGACTCGAAGATGTATGGCAAGTGCATCGTTCGGAAGCGGCGGGCGAGCAAAACTTTGCGGCGGAGCGTATTGCCAATCTTGATGAGAGCACGGCGCACTGGATCAAGCTGAGTGCCGATGCAGATGGGTCGTTTGGTGTTTTGAATGGACGCACTGGTGAGTCGAAGCGTTATCCAGCGCGTTAGGGTTGTAGTAGGAGGGCGCGATGAATCGCGCCCCTACGGTTGATCTGCATGTAGGGGCGCAATTCATTGCGCCCGTCCGTTGCATCTATCTACTTAAAGCGACCTTGCCTTGAACGTATCGCACTGATTCATATCGCCCGTATCAAGGCCTTGCTGCAGCCAGTGCATACGCTGTGCAGAGGTACCGTGGGTGAATGAATCCGGTACCACTTGTCCCGTAGATTGTTTCTGCAGGCGATCATCGCCGATGGCTTGTGCAGCAGTGAGCGCTTCTTCGACATCGCCGGCTTCGAGGATGTGGCGCGTCTGATTGGCATGAAATGCCCACACGCCGGCGTAGCAATCGGCCTGCAGCTCAAGGCGCACGGATAGCGCATTAGCTTGCGTTTCGCTGCCGCGTTGCTGTGCTTGATGCACCTTGTCGGAAATGCCGAGCAAGTTCTGCACGTGATGACCGACTTCATGCGCGATCACATAGGCCTGCGCGAAGTCACCAGGCGCACCGAAGCGTTGCTTCAGTTCATCGTAAAACGATAGATCGATATATACCTTCTGATCGGTGGGGCAATAAAACGGCCCCATCGCGGATTGCGCGGTGCCGCACCCTGAAGTGTCGGTGCCACTGAACATCACCAGCGTGGGTTGCTGATACTGCTGGCCGGTTTGTTGAAAAATTTGTCCCCACACATCTTCGGTGCTGCCCAGTGTGGCTTTGATCAAACCCACACTGTCGGCTTCTGCCGGTGTCTCCTGATAAGGGCCACTTTGTTGCGTGGTGTCGCCGCCGGTGAGCGATTGCAACAACAAGGTTGGATCTTTGGTGAAGTACAACGCAATCAAACCGAGCACCACGCCACCGATGCCGATATGTCTGCCGCCGATGCCGCCACCACGACGATCTTCCACATTCGAGCTTTCTCGTTCACCGCGCCAGCGCATGGGTCACCTCTTTAAGACGTAATGGCAATGCTGCCTCGCATTCGAGCTGTCATTTCTCCCGGAGTTTATCCTGAGCCGGTCGAAGGGGTCGAAATGACAAGCAAAACAATTTCCTTCAACTGTCTTTAGACAGCACCGCAGCGCGCAGCTTCTCTACGTCGCGTTTGCCGAGCAGCTTGCATTGTCCGGGTTTCAACGCGGCATCTCGCAAGGGACCAATCGCGACACGCTCAAGGTCGCGCACTTTCAAGCCGACGCGTGCCAACAGACGACGGATCTCGCGGTTGTGGCCTTCGCGCAATTTGATCGATAGCACGGTGCGATCGCCGCGGCTGCGGTCGACAAACCGTTTCAGCACGCGCACTTCTTCGATGTTGGTTCGCTTGGCGCGCGTCTCGCCGTTGCCGGCGGGATTGAGCAGGTACACGCCTTTTTTCAATTGCGCCAATTGCTCTTCACCGGCAAGGCCGGTGGTCGTGACCCGATATTCTTTCATGACGCCAAACTTCGGATGCGTGAGTTGATACGCCAGATCGCCATCGTTGGTGAGCAACAACAGGCCCGTCGAGTCGGCATCAAGTCGACCAACAGGAAACAGACGCTCACGTTCGCGTATGGCGTGCGGCACCATTTGAATGACAGTGGGCCGTCCTTCGGGATCGCGCGCGGTGGTGATCATGCCCTTGGGTTTGTTGATCAACACGTACGTGCGAGCTTCAGTGGCAGCGCTGCCTTTGTTACGCACAATGCTCGCGCTCAAATCTTGCGGCACGCCATCAAGCGACACCACATCCCTTTCAGGATTGATGAAGCAGGGCAACTCGACCACGTTGCGGCCATTGAGTTGAATGCGGCCATCGAGAATCAATTGTTCGCAATCGCGTCGCGCGGCAATGCCGGCATCGGCGAGCGCTTTCTGCAAACGCACGCCGTTGACAACGGGTTTGCTTAAGCTGCGTGCCGGTTTGGCAACGACGTCGTTGCGATTGGCGCTGCGATCGTGTTCTTCGTTGCTACGCGTGGTTTTCTTGACAGGCTTACGCACACGCGCCACGGCATGGCGCGTTGCACTGGCGCTGCGTGAAGCACGCGCAAAACTACCGGAGGGTCGGTTGCGAGTGCTCATGCGTTCTTACCTTCAGTAGCAGTGTTCGCATGCTTCAACAGTTGCCGATTGCGACCCAGCAAGGTTGCCGGCAAGTTGAAGGCGCTGGCCAATGAAATCAGTAATGCGGCGAGATAGGGCAGGGACTGAATCAACAGCACGATGATCCACACCGACATATCGGGGCCACTGTAATCGTTGGCGACGTAGCGCGCCGTGCCATAAGCACAGGCCCATAACGCCAGCATCAAGATCGTTTCCTGGCGCGCGGCGCTGATGGCCGCCAGCAAGCCATGCGGCGTGGCGAGCTTGGGAGTGCGAAAGAACGGCTCGTTGTTGGTGATCAAGCCTTTCAACACTGCCAGGCCGATGGTATGCGACAACGCCAAGCCCGCCACCGCAGCCGAAATCGTCTGCCGCAGATTCGCGCCGACGCGCGTGACATACAGATGAATCAACTTCATCAGCTTGAACGCGAACAAGGTGAGCGGCAACACTGAGAACGTGAGCAGCGGCGGATCAAGCGCCGTGGCCGCATCGCCATAACCGATTAGATCAACGATCGCGGGATTGCCGGATCTGACGATCATGGCAATCGACCAGGCAATGGCGCCGCCGGTAAACAGTAGATTGAAACCATCAGCGAGCCACGGCAACCAGCCGGCAAGGAAGTGATAACGCTGACCAGAAGTCAGTCCACCCTTCTTGCTGAACATGCTGTATGAATGCGCGCGCAGAATCTGCATTGCGCCATAGGCCCAGCGGAAACGCTGCTTCTTGAAGTCGATGAAGGTGTCGGGCATCACGCCGCGGCCATAACTGCGCGGCAGGTAGTGCGCCTGATAACCGCGCTGAAAAACGCGCAGGCCCAATTCAGTATCTTCGGTGATGCACCATTCGGCCCAGCCGTTCAAATCATCGAGCACGGTGCGACGCACCAAGGTCATCGTGCCATGTTGAATGATGGCGTTGCGTTCGTTGCGCGTGACCATGCCAATATGAAAGAAACCCTTGTATTCGGCATAACACATCGCCTTGAAGGCGTTGTCGTTTTCATCGCGATAATCCTGCGGCGATTGCACGATACCCATGTTGGGTTGGGCAAAGTGCGGCACCATGTCGCGCAGCCAGTTGGGATCTACTTTGTAATCGCTGTCGATGACGGCGATGATTTCTGCATCAGCGGCGGTATTGCGCAGCGCATAGTTCAATGCGCCGGCCTTGAACCCCGCCAATGGACTGACGTGGTGGAAGTGAAAGCGCTCGCCTAGTTGTTGACAGTGCGCTTCCACCGGTCGCCAGATCGCTTCGTCCTTGGTGTTGTTGTCGATCACCAGTACTTCGAAGTTGGCATAGCTCATCGCTGCCAGCGCATTGAGCGTTTCGATCAACATCTCCGGCGGCTCGTTGTAGGCGGGCACATGCACCGAAACCTTGGGGTGATATTGCAACGCGTCGTTGCGCGAAAAGCCCACCGCGCGCGAATAGCCGGTCACCCAATGCGCTTCGGCCCACTCATACGCTTCGGCGAGCAGCACCGCGATTACGCCTAACATACCCAGAATGAGTAACAAGCCGACAGCGATAGTAGTTACGGTCAGATACTGCTGTGAATAGTCATAGACGATCCACACCGTCACGGTGGCCACGCCGTACACGACCACTGCGAGGAAGCTGCGGCCGCGAATCTGCAAGCTGCGACTGTTGACGAAGAACACACCGAGCAGCAACGCGGAAATCACCACCGAAATTGCGGCCAGCGTATGCCACTCGGGTACGCGCACGATGGGATCGGTGAAGGCAAACTTCTGCTGTCGCGCATCGTCGTACACGCCCCAGTAAGCACCCACGCCGCGTTCACCGGCATCGTTCTTCCAGGTCTGATCGAAGGCTTCCATGATGTAGAACAAGTAGCCTTCGCGTTTCGAGCGCGCCAGAAAGCGGCGCAGGAATAGCGCTTCATTGGCTTCGGAAGGCACGGCACTGCCGCGCGTACGGCCTTCTGAAGGCCAGCCCACTTCACCAATCACGATGCTCTTGCCGGGAAAGGTCTTGCGCAGTTCATCCATACGATTGACCACGTGATCAACCGCGTTGTCGACCGGAATACCTTCCCAGTACGGCAGCATGTGCACCATGATGTAGTCGACGTGATCGGCAAGCTGCGGATACGCCAGCCACAAGTTCCATGGTTCGGCGGTACTCACCGGAATGTCGGTGGCTTCGCGCACGCGATCGAGATACGGAATCAGTTGTTCCGGCGTCATGTCGCCGCGCAGAATGACTTCGTTGCCGACGATCAGGCGTTTGACGTTATCAGGCTTTTCGGCAGCGATCTTCAGCAGTCCGTTGATCTCGCGTTCATTCTTCTCCAGATCGCGATCAATCCACGCGCCCACGGCGACATTGAGTTTGCGCGCTGCAGCCAGACGCGGAATTTCCGAGAACGGTTCCATTGCCGAGTAAGTGCGCACTGCGCGCGCTTTACCCTGTAGCAATGCGAGGTCGGCGTCGATCTCTTCCAGTGTTGGATCTTCATTGCGCACCGGGCTCTTGCCGTTGCGATACGGCGAGAACGCGAAGCCGCCGTTATCGATGCGCTTGGGCCATGCCGGCTCTTCGTTGGGGCGGTTCAGATAAGCCCAGATGCCGAAGGTCAGCAACGCAAAAATAGCGGCGACTAAAAAATTGGAAAGGCGGTTTTTTGAACTCATGGACTTCGATATGGCGTCGGCCGTTGCGCCGATGGATGCGGCCGGTAGCATGCCCGAATTGCCGCTCAGCGGCGAGCGTCGTACCCGGTCTTATGGATACCAGTCGTGTCCTGCAATTAACATGCTGTAATGATCTGCTTTGGCGACAGATGTGGTCATACGTTTTAGGCCACAATATGCCGCTATATATGACCGATGAATGGAGAACTAAACATGACGGGTTGTAATGACGGACGAGCGAAGTCGCTGCTCGCCGCTTGCGCGCTGTTCGCATCCATGCTTGCCGTGAGTGCGGCACACAGCGCCGAGAGCAGAGAGCCGAGCTTCGAAGTGACGCCGTTCTATGGTTATCAGGGCGGTGGCTTGCTGAGCCACAGAGATGTCGATGTCAGCAATCAAGTTATTTTCGGCAAGGCAACGCTCGACAGCAGCGGCGTCGCAGCCGTGGCTATCAACTGGCGCGCCACTGAGCCAGGCACGCAGTACGAGCTGTTCTACAGCCGTCAGTCCAGCGATACCGACGAGCTCATTCCCACCAAACTGAAAGTGGAATATCTGCATATCGGCGGCACTACGCTTATTGGCGATGCGGAAAGTGGCGTGGTGCCGTTCGCGGTAGGTGGGGTGGGTGCCACTCGCCTCAATCCAGATGCTGGTGGGCTGAAACAAGTAACGCGCTGGTCGCTGAATCTCGGTGGCGGGGTGCGTATTCCCGTCGCTCAGCACGTGCGATTGCGTTTCGAAGCGCGTGGTTATCTGACCTGGCTGGGCGACAATCAAGATCAGTTCTGCAACGGCACCTGCACACTGGCGCCGAAGAACAAGACGTTCTTTCAATACGCGGCGCTAGGCGGCGTGTCGGTGAGCTTCTGATCGCGAATGCAGCCGTGTACGTGTAGGGGCGCAATTCATTGCGCCCTCTTAAGCACACTCAAATCGTCACAATGATCGGTTCACCGCGCGTCACCACCAACGTGTGTTCGTGTTGCGCGAATAAAGAGCTGGGCCGACCGGCCAGCGTCCAGCCATCCGCCAATTCACGCACGCGACCAGCATTGGTGGAGAGAAACGGTTCGATGGTGATGACCTGACCTTCCTGCAAGGTATCGGTATCGCGCATATCGAAGTAATTGCGCACGGTGGGTTCTTCATGCAGCGCAAGGCCCACGCCATGGCCACATAAATTGCGCACATTGCGAAACCCGGCAGCGTGAATCACGCGTTCGATACGACGGCCGATGAGATTGAGTCGTTGACCAGCATGTGCGATGGCAACGCCCGCGTCGCGCGCTTGCAACGCCGCACGGCACAACCGTTGTTTGAGATCGATATCGGCGTTGCGCCCTTCAGTCGTTACCGAAGTTGCCAGCACAAAACTGCCGCCGGTATCGGCGAACACGCCATCCATCACGGCTGACACATCGATGTTGATCAGATCGCCAGCCTGCAACAGCCGTTCGCCCGGAATGCCGTGCGCCGCTTCTTCGTTGATGCTGATGCAAGTAAAGCCGGGAAAGCCATAGCTGAGTTGCGGCGCTGATTGCGCGCCCGCTTGATCAAGCAATGCGCCACCCAGTGCGTCGAGTTCAGCAGTACTCATGCCTGGTTCGGCATGATCTCGCATTTGTTGCAGTATCTGCGCGGCAACGCGGCCGATGCGACGCAGCGATGCAAGCTGCGTCTCGTTGGTAATAATCACGGGTGATGAATGCGGTGAGAGTCAGTTGCGGCTGTGTAGTGACAGCAAGGCGTTACGGTTTCTGTACCCACACCTTGCACCAGCCGCCAACATTCACCGCTTTGCCAGGAAAAATATTGCAGCCGCGTTCATTGCCGGTGCCGGGTTGCAGTTGCACGCAGTTGCCGCACTGTTGATTGGGTTTGTAGGTCGGAAAGGCTTTGACATCGACGCTCTTGGCATTGGTGTGGTAGCCCAGTGCCTTGGCGGTGGGGTCATCTTCGGTGAGGGTCACCAACGCGGCTTGGCTGCGTTGCGGCAGCAGTGCCGGCGCGACGACTGCGCCCACCAAGGCACCTTTAATGAGCTGGCGACGATTGAACTTGGAGTCTTGCATGTGAGAGTCCTCGGAAGCCTTTTATTGCGACGAGCTGCGACGAGATGAAATGTGGTGGCGCATTGTAATCGCCACCGGCAACACTTGGGCAGAAGGATACGCAATCCGTTGCATTGCGCAGCGCACGCATTGATTGTCGATACGTCGAGTTCTGGAATGGGTGCGAGCGATGACGAGCACCGCACCGTTCAGCAACGCTTCAGTCGGCGTTGCTGGCGAATAACGATCAGTCGAGCTGACGACCGATCAAGCGCGACAGGAAGGATTGCGGGCGTGCCGGTGGTGGCGCCATGGGTGTTTTGTTTACCGCAGGCTTCACTACCGGTTTCGGCGCACCTTGCTGGGCCGCAATCGGTGGCAGCGGTTTGGCGGTAGCGGGACGCTTGGCTTCCAGATTTACCACTTTGCCTTCGGCGGCTGGTGTGGGTTTCTGTTTGAGCTTGGAATCGGCAAAGCGATCGAACTCGGCGGTGCTGATCTGATTGATGGTGGGTTGATTGAAAAAGGCTTTCAGATAACCCATCACGGCTTCTGCAGAAACGCTTTCGCGGAAGAAGCCCAGGCGCAAAGCATGCTTGACGCTGCCGCTTTCCATCGTCGCCACGCAATACAACGTATACGCCGCGAAGATATCCAGCTTGGGCATGGTGTCGAGATTGATGGGCTGCTCCGACAATGCCAGTTGCACGGCAAACCACTTCTGCCGGTTGGGATCGTCGGCTTCGGTCTTGGTCAGCGTACGAATGGTCAGCGTGGTATCGAGAATCGGCACGTAATCATCGACCACTTTCGGCGGCGCGATGATGCTGGCGCTGCGAATCGGACCCTCTGCTCTCGGTGCTGCGGGGTACGCGCCCGTGTTGCTGAACGCGGCGGCGGTAGGTTGTTTCACCTGTGGCGGGCTCGGCGCTATGGTGGGGCTGGTCGACTTGGGTGGCGCCGACAGCACTTCGAATTCGTCGGTCAATTCCAGATTGATCTCAGGTAAATCGACGCCGCGACCGACATGAAAAGGTTGATTGGCGGCATTGGCGTTGGCCGTTGGTTGTGGTGTGGCGGCCGGAGCGCTGGCCGACAACACCATCGCCGGCTCAGTCTTGGTGATTTCAATTTTGGTTTTGGGTTCGGTCTTGGGTGCCGCAACGGCCGGTTTGCTTGCGGCTGGCGCGGTAGCGGCCGCAACCTGAGCGGCGGGCTTTGCTGCGGCAATCGCAGTCGGCGCAGCAGCGACACCGGAGCCGGATGCTGGCGCGCGGGCGGCGGACGGTGCTGCAACCGCGGCAGGTTTTGCGGCAACCGGCTTGTCGACAGGTTGAGCGACCGCTGGAGCAGCGGTGACGGGCACAGCTCGGAGCGGTACGGCATCGCCGGTATAACGCAGGTCTTCGTTGGTCACACAGCCGGTGAACGCGGCCGGGTACAGGCCGCGTACCGAGTTCAGCACCGATTCGGCGTCGGCTTCGCTGGTAAAAAAGCCCAATCGCAGACGAAAACGACGGCGGCCGTCTTCCTGTCGCGATACTTGATACAGCTTGTACTTTTCGAAGCCCTTGAGATTCTTGGGCACGGCCGGCATGGGCGTCATAGACGCGCACAGGTTGATAACGAATAACTCCGGCACAGCGGTGGCCGCTATCGACATCAGGTCGTTGCCAGAATTCAGTATCGCGACGTCGTTCATGCTGTCTTCCCCAACACGAAGTGATTACACCTCGCAAGGCTTCCAATCCGGGATTCAGCGTACGCTCTGACGGAGCGTTGGGTGGCTACATGATGCGATGACTTGAAATAATTTAATCGCGGTGACCCATTGCACGGGCGATATGTCATCTGCATCGGACGCATCACTGAGCGATACATCCTTCGTGGCGACCCCGCTGTCATAGGCTCTGCCTTTAGACCGGAAGCTTTGCGTCCCCGCCTTTCGGCGAGTTTGCCATTTACACTGGGGCTGATCTTGGTTGAGAGCGATCAATGAAGTCAAGCGCTATTGTCTCTGCGCCACGACTGGTATCGGCGGTATTTAACCTAAGTCTTGTCCTGAACCAGCGACACAGTTATTGCAGAGTCCGTCACCGCGATGGCGCGACGTCAAAAATCACAAGCGGCGGAATAGCTGGTGCATGGTCCCGCTGTGGTAGCTTAGCGTCGTCACGACAATAATCATTATTAATGACAACGAAACACATCGGCGTGAGTTCTTCGGCAGTCAGTGCGCACACCACTACTGCCTTCGTGGGTCGTGCATTGCGTGGTCCAATCAATGCGCCGGTCAGTCTGCATAGCTTTGCCGATTATCAACGCGTGTTCGGCGGCTTGTGGCAACCGAGCACATTGTCATATGCAGTCGAGCAGTATTTCGAGCACGGTGGCCGTCACGCATTGGTGGTGCGGGTAGTGAATGGCGGCGCGCCGGCAACTATCTGTCTGCCATGTGGTGGTGAAACGCTTACCCTCGAAGCGATGGCGTTGGGCAGTCGCGAATTTCTGCGCGCATCCGTCGACTACGACAACCTCAACGAACAAGATCAGGATTGTTTCAATCTGGTAGTGCAGCGCGTGCGTGCACATGGTTCCGAGCATATTGAAGAACAGGAGATCTATCGGCGCGTATCGATCAGTCCTGCCACCGGACGTTACATTACGACCGTGCTGGTTGAATCCAACCTGGTACGCGTGCGTGGCGCCGTGCCGAAACAAAGGCCGCTGCCCACGCCCGGACGTGAACCGCAACGTCTGGTTGGTTACATCAATTCAAATCCCGATGGCAATGATGGTGCGCCGCTCACCGATTACGACTTGATCGGCTCGGCCACTGAGCTCACTGGCATGTTTGCTTTGTCCGCGACGGAACGCATCGACTTTTTATATCTGCCACCGCTCACGCGCGATCACGATGTCGGTGTGAGTTCATTACTCGTGGCGTCGCGCTTCTGTCGCGATCGTCATGCCATGTTGATTGTCGATCCACCGCTGTCATGGACCAGTTGTGATGCCGCGCTGTCCGGCTTGCGTCAATTCAATTTCAGTTGCGATCAGGCGGTGATGTTCTTCCCGCGCCTGCTGGCTCACGATCGCTTGCGAGCACGTGCCGAAGTGTTTGCCAATGGCGGCGCGGTGGCCGGCATGTTGTCGCGTGCCGACGAGCAGCGCCCGGTGTGGGATAGCAAGCAGGCCGAACCGCAGATGTTGTTGCGTCCCGGTGTGCGCTTGCCGATTGAACTGACCGAGATCGAACGTTGGCGTCTGGCTGCGCACGGCATCAACGCGTTGCAGACGGTGCGTCGCAGCGCACCCATCACGTTGGTCAGACGTACGCTGGCCGGCGGCGCGAATGCCGCCGTGGATTGGGGTTATTTGCAGGCGCGGCGCTTTGCGCTGCATGTCATGGGACAGCTTGAACACCACACGCGCTGGGTATTGCTCGCGCGCCCATCGCGTTCCATGTGGGCGCGCATCGTGCGACAGGTGAATGACTTCCTGCATGAGCTGGCGATGCTGGGTGCGTTTCCCGGTGCGCGCACTGGCGAAGAATTTTTTGTGATCTGCGATGAACGTATCAACGCCATCGCGCCCGACGCGGTGGCCGAGATCAAGATTCTGGTGGGCTTTGCCTCGTTGCAACTTGATCAGTATCACACCTTCATGATTACGCATGCATTGACCGGCAGTCACACACGCATGGTGGCAGTGAATCGCTACGAAACGCCCAGCCGATTTGAAGATGTGGAATTGACCAGCACCAGCTTTCAGGCGCTACGTCAGTTAGGTTCTGAATAAATCGAATTTGTCATTTCGATCGAAGGAAGAAATCTTGCAGGAGCTAGCTGTGCAAGAGCTCTAAACGCGATAGGGATTTCTCACTACGTTCGAAATAACATTCGCGAAGCTTCTCGCGACAAGGCTAGCCCCGCTGCACATCATCGCCTTACACTACAAAGACGTACTGTTGCGCAGGCTGTCATGACACAACCCATTGTTATCTTTTCGCATGGCAAGGACAGCGAGCCATGGGGCGGCAAGATCAGCGCGCTGGCTGAATGTGCGCGTGCACGTGGGTATCGCGCCGAGTCGGTGGATTATCGCGACAGCAGCGATCCGCAGGTGCGCGTTACCAAATTGCTGAACTTCGCACGTGATCTGTCGCCTGCGGTGCTGGTGGGCTCCAGTCTGGGTGGACATGTGGCTACTGCAGCTTCGATTGAATTACAGGCGCGCGGTTTATTCCTGATGGCGCCGGCGTTTTACATGCCGGGCTTCGAGCAATACACACCGAAGCCCGCGGCCTGTCCTATCAGCATTGTGCATGGTTGGCGCGATGACATCGTGCCGGCGGCCAACAGCATTCGCTATGCCAGTGAACATCGCGCCACGTTGCAGCTCATCGATGCCGATCATCGCATGCTGCAACATATCGAGACGATCCGCGCTTACTTCGAATTGTTCCTGCGACAACTGCACTGAGGTCAACATGCGTGCGCTTATGATGCTGGCAATACTGACACTCGCGGCCTGCGGTTCGGCACAACAGCCGGCTGAAGAAAAACCGATGCCGGTTTCAGAGACGGTGATCGCACCGTACGTCAGCGATATGGATAAGGCGCGTGCCGTGCAAGACACCTTGCAAAAAGACGCGGACAAGACCGATGCAACGCTCAAGGCGGCGGAATGATGCATCACTTCCGTATCGGCTGGTTGGTCTGGTCGAGAAGCTGAGCGCCGTGTTCGCCGAAAAATTGTTATCGCCACTGATGACAGTGTGGTTGCGTTGCTGGGCGCGACCGCGCAGCTTGCCCGAACAATTCGTCGAACGTTTTACCGAACAGCAACGACCGGTCTGCTTCGTGCTGTCCACCGATGCGCAGGCCGATCTCGATGTATTGCGACGTCTGTTGCAACAACCCGCGTGGCAGCAAGTGTTCACCGCCAGCAGTCGTGTTTTACCCAGCGGCGACATCATTTGCCTGCAACGTTGGGTGGGCGCGTTCGGCAATCGCCTCGATCATCGTCTGCCACGCGCGTTACGCACTCTGGTTGCATCAGTGCATGGCGCGGCGAAACTGGGCGATGCAAGTCATGACGTTGATATCGTGCCCGTCACGGTGTTGTGGGGTCGCGCACCGGCGAAAGAAGCATCATGGTGGCGTCTGCAATTCGGTGAGACCTGGGCTGATAGCGGCGCGCTGCATCGTGCGTTGGCGGTGATGTTCAACGGCCGCAATCTGGTGGTTCAATTCGGTGACCCAGTGTCGTTGCGCAGCATGATGGCCGATGCAGTCGATGCTGCACAGGCCACGCGACGTGTCGGCCGAGTGTGTCGCTCCTTGTTGTATCGCCAACGCGTTGCGGCAATTGGACCGGAAATCGCCAGTCAACGCAGCATCGTTGCGCAGGTGTTGCGTTCGCAATCGGTGCGACGCGCCATGCGCGGTGAAATGCGCAACAAGGATCTCACGCGCAAACAAGCGATGCAGGCCGCGCAGAAGTGCGTGGCGGAAATCGCCGCCAACTATTCGCATGTCACCGTGAGTTTGCTGGCGCGACTATTCAAGCGCGTATGGAATCGCCTGTATGACGGCGTCGAATTACATCACTTGGAAAATCTGCAGTCCGTCGTCGACAGCAATGAAGTGGTGTACGTGCCCTGTCATCGCAGCCACATGGATTATCTGTTGCTGTCGTATGTGATTTATCAAAGCGGTTATGCCATTCCGCATATCGCGGCCGGCGCCAATCTCAACTTGCCGATTGTCGGCGGCATTCTGCGTCAAGGCGGCGCGTTTTTTATTCGCCGCAGCTTTGTCGGCAATCCGCTGTACACCACGGTGTTCACCAAGTATCTAAGTTTGATGATGGCGCGCGGCCATGCCATCGAATACTTCATCGAAGGCGGCCGCAGTCGCACCGGTCGTTTGCTGCAACCGAAAACCGGCGCGCTGACCATGACCGTGCGTAGTTACCTGCGCGATCCGAAACGGCCCGTGGCATTCGTGCCAGTGTACTTCGGTTACGAGCGGGTGGTGGAGAGCAACACTTACGTCCATGAACTATCGGGTAAGCCTAAACAAAAAGAATCGTTGCTCGGCATGCTCAAGGCCTTGCCTGGGTTGCGGCGTCGCTTCGGTAAGGTGCATGTCAGCCTGGGCGAACCGATTCAACTCGACGGATTACTCACGCAGTACTCGCCCGAGTGGCGTGGGGCGGCGGTGGAAGACAAGCCGGCATGGCTGGGTCCATTGGTCGATGATCTGGCACTGCGTATCATGCGTAATATCAACAGCGCCGCCTGCGTCACACCGATCAATCTGCTGGCATTGGTGTTGCTGGCCACACCCAAGCAAGCCATGCTCGAAGCCGATCTCATTCGGCAACTCACCTTGTATGTGTCGCTGCTGCGGCGCGCGCCGTACTCGAATCTGATCACGCTCACCGAGATGCCCGCTGCAGAGATGATTCATTACGCCGAAGGCATGAACATCCTGCGCCGTCATACGCACGACATGGGCGATGTGCTCAGCATGAGCGAGCCCAGCGCGATAGAGATGACCTATTTTCGTAATAACACGCTGCACTTGATGGTGCTGCCATCGGCTATTGCCAGTTGCTTTCTTAACAATCGACAAGTACGTACTGAAGATGTGCAGCGCCTGGCGTGGCGCATTTATCCCTATGTATGCGATGAACTGTTCCTGCGCTGGAGCGAAGCGGAGCTATCCTCAGTCGTGCTGGAAATACTGCGTGATTTCACCGAGCATGGTTTGCTGGAAAGCAACGATGATGGCGCAACCTGGTCGCGACCGCCGGTGGGTTCAATCGAGGCGGTGCAATTATCGGTGCTCGGTCAACTTAGTATGCAGATCATCGAACGTTACTACTTAGCCATTGCGTTATTGCTCAAAGCTGGCAGCGGCCGTATCAGTCAGGATGCGCTGGAACAGCAATGTCATCTGATGGCGCAACGTATGTCGCTGCTGTACGAACTCAATTCGCCGGAGTTCTTCGATAAGAGCCTGTTCAAAAATTTTCTCGATCTGTTGCGCGCTCGCGCCGTGCTGGGCGTGAATGCCGAAGGCCGGTTGACCTACACCGATTTGCTGATCGCCGTGGCCGACGACGCGCAACTGGTGCTGCACGAACAGATTCGCAACAGCATTCTACAAGTCACGCATCGCTAGCCACATTCCGTCGTAGGGGGCGAGGCTCTTGAGCTGAGCCTGTCGAAGCAGGCCTTGCCTTCGTACTGCAGGCATCAATCTTACATTTCTTATTTCAGTGCTTGACTGCAGGTCGCTTTCGCTTGTAATTTACCAATAGGTTAATTAACCAACGGGTGTCCTACAATGTCGGTCGACCAGCTCAGCGCCACCTTCGCAGCGCTCGCCGATCCCACGCGGCGGGCAATTCTCACGCGACTGGCCGATGGTGAAATTTCGGTAGGCGAATTGGCGCAGCCGTTCGCTATGTCGCTGCCGGCGGTGACCAAACATCTGAATGTATTGGAGCGTGCCGGCCTGATCACACGCGGTCGCGATGCACAGTGGCGACCCTGCCGCCTGCGTGCTGAACCGTTGAAAAATGCAGCAAGCTGGATCGACCACTATCGCCAGCATTGGGAACAGCGTCTAGACCGATTGGAAGATTATCTGCGTACCTTGCAGGCTGAGACCGCGTCCACCCCGCGAGCCCCAGCCAGCAAGCCAGCAAAAAACAAATTGGCTAAAGCACACATCGGCAGAACCCGAGCCGGTAAAACACGTTCAGCGCGAGGAGCGAAACATGTCCGCAAAAAATAATTTGAACACCGCGAACACCGCGAACACCGCGAACACCGCGGATCGTGAATTGGTGAACAGCCGCCTGCTCGATGCGCCGCGCGAACTGGTATTTCAGGCGTTCACCGATCCCCGGCATGTGGTGCATTGGTGGGGACCAAATGGCTTCACCAACACCAATCATGAGATGCGTGTGCAACCCGGCGGTGTATGGCGGTTCACCATGCATGGTCCGGATGGCGTCGACTTCCCCAACCAGATTGTGTATCACGAAGTGGTGAAGCCGGAGCGTCTGGTCTATACGCATAGCGATGGCAGTGATCATGCCGATCAATGCTTTCACGTGACGGTGACCTTTGAAGCGCAGGGCAACAAGACCTTGCTCACCATGCGGGCGGTGTTCGCGAGCGCGGCGATATGCGAGCAGCACAAACAGTTCGGCGCTGTCGAAGGTGGACGACAAACGCTGGCGCGTCTTGCGGCGTACCTGCCTAGCATGGTTGAGTAGGCATTCTCGTAAGCACGCCGATGAGTGAATGCGCCATCGTTGATGAATGTTCAAGCATTGGTACTTCAGGAGCAAAGCAATGAAACAGGCGATGAATAAGTCAATGAAACGGTCAATGATGCAGAGTGCGTTGGTCGGCACGTTACTGATGTTGAGTGCCTGCGCACCGAAGTCGGATGTGAATCAGAACGCAGCGAACCCTACCGCCACCGCCGATGCACCCAAAGTACCGGCCGGTGAATACACGCTCGATAAAATGCATGCGAGTTTGATCTTTCGCGTGAGTCATCTGGGGTTCTCGAACTACACCGCCAGCTTCGAGAAGTTCGATGTGCAGTTGCACTTCGATCCAGTCAACCTCAGTGCCTCCAGCGTCAATGTCAGCATCGATCCGGCTTCATTGCGTTTGATCAATCCACCGCCGGGATTTACCGAAGAGTTGCTGGGTGCACAGTGGCTGGATGCCAAGCAGTATCCGACCATGACGTATCGCTCCACCAAAGTCGAAGCGACCAGTACCAGCAATCTGCGCATTACCGGCGATCTCACCTTGCATGGCGTAACGCATCCGGTGGTGCTGGATGCCGTGTTCAATGGCGGCTATGCCGGTCATCCCATGGACCCGCATGCACGCATTGGCTTTTCTGCACAAGGCACGTTGAAGCGTTCTGAATTTGGCATTGCGTATGGCGTACCTGCACCAGGCAGTACCATGGGTGTGAGTGATGATGTCGATGTGGTGATTGAAGCGGAACTCTCCGGCCCGCCGTTGGCTGGTGCGGCTGCGGCGCCGGCATCGAGCGACGCTCAATCGAGTGCAGTTTCGTCAGAAGAGAAGGCCAAGCCATGAACCAGCGTCGCACCGAGCACACTACGTTTGTCATTGAACGTTTTTACGATTTCGCGCCCACGCTGGTGTTTGCAGCATGGGCTTCTGCCGAAGCCAAGTCGCGGTGGTTCAGCGGCAATACCAACAAGTGGACGTTGATGGAACGCAAGCTGGAGTTTCGGATTGGCGGTCGCGAAATTCTTAAAGGTCAATGGCAGGGTGGTCCGGTATCCACCTTTGCCGGTCTCTACTACGACATCGTGCCGAATGAACGCATTATCTACAGTTACGACATGTTTCAGGACAGCACGCAGATTTCCGTGTCGCTGGCGACGGTGGAGTTGCGCGGCAAAGATAACGGCACCTTGCTGAAGTTCACCGAGCAGGCAGTGTTTCTCGATGCCTTCGAAGACGGGGGCGGTCGCGAGCAGGGCACGGGCGTGCTACTTGATCAATTGGGCGCAGCACTGGCAGGAGGAGCGATTAAATGAAACTGACGCTTTACTATCATCCGTTGTCCTCGTATTGCCACAAGGTGTTGGTGGCGCTGTACGAAAATGGCGTTGCATTCGACAAGCGCTTGATCGACTTTGGCAATGAGCAGGATCGCGCCGACTTGCTGGCTATTTGGCCCATCGGTAAATTCCCGGTGATTCGCGATCACGCGCGCCAACGCGATGTGGCCGAGTCGTCGATCATCATCGAATATATCGACCATCATTATCCCGGCAAATCCAGGTTGCTACCCAATAACTTTGACGCTGCCCTGCAAGTACGTTTGTGGGATCGCTTCTTCGACAACTATGTGCACAACCCGATGCAGGACATCGTCAATGATCGGATTCGCCGGGCTAACGGCGACATGAGCCCGGCGCGTTCGCGATTGCAGACCGCTTATCAAATGATCGACAAGCAACTTGCCGCGCAGCCATGGATTACCGGGGATGTATTCAGCATGGCCGATTGTGCTGCCGTGCCGTCGTTGTTTTATGCCACGACCCTCGTGCCGATCCCCGGTGATTTGACCACCTTGAGTGCCTACTTCGAGCGCTTGATGAACAGGCCATCAAGCAAACGAGTGCTCGAAGAGGCCAAGCCGTATCTGTCGATGTATCCGTTTGCAGAATCGATTCCGGCGCGGTTTCGTTAGCGCTTTCATTCGGCATCGGAAAGCATCAATGGAATTCACAATCGACTTTGCATTGGTGCGTGGCATTGTTGCCGACGAAGACAGGCAGGCACGTGCGGATATCGTCTCATTCGGTCCCTTGCCTGCCTATCGACAATCATTGCAACGTCACGATGCGCGACTGGCTAGTGCCGCAGACGCGCACACACTGGCGTGTAAATCAGGATGTTCGTGGTGTTGCCACTTCTCGGTGGATGTGCGGCCGGTGGAAGTGTTCAACATTATCGAATTCATGCAGCAACACTTTTCTGCACAAACACAACAACGCTTGCGTAATGAGTTCGCCGCCAACAGCCGGCTGCTGGCGCAAATGGATGACATGCAGCGCATGCAGCATAATCTCAAGTGCCCGTTTTTGAGTGACGGTCGCTGCTCCATTTATGCGGCGCGACCACAAACCTGTCGCAACTATCACGCCACCAGCTCGGCAGGCTGTCAGCAATCTTATGAGCAACCGGATAACTTCGACATTGCCCCGGAGTATGCACCGCTGGTGTATCAGTCCGGCGCCGCGCATGTCGATGCTTTTTCCCAAGCCATGCAGGACGCGGGCTATGACATCGCGGCTTATGAATTAAATTCGGCATTGAACGCCGCATGGACAGATGCCGCGAGCGAGCAACGCTTCGCCGCCAAGCTGCCGGTATTCATCGGCATTGACGCCACCGATGTGCCGATGGAGTTCATTGACGAATAAGCGGCGCTAGTACGTAGTTCAATATCCATATCTCGTGGCGGTCACTCAGCACAGTGGCCGGCATGCTCGCCGCAAAATCCGACGCTGCTCTGCGCATCGGTCACTGGGAAGATTTCTCCCTTCAGTCGAAATGACGGCAAGATAATTAATCGGCTAATAAAAGAAGGCAGGGTAAAGCCTGCCTTCACATGCCTATCCTCGATCACCAATCAAACCGATCAGGGCATAGTAGTCACGCTGCGTGTCGCCGTTGCCGATGATGTTTGGCCATTAGGTCCGGTGGTGCTGCGTGTGCGTGTTGCCGTGTTGGTGGCCGGGTCATAGCTGCCGCTGGCAGTGGTGGTGACACTGTTGCCTTGCGGGCCGGTCTTGGTGCTGTTGCGCTCGTAGCCATTGTCGGTCTTGGTCACGGTTGAGTTGGCAGTTGTGGCGTTGCCGTTCGGGCCAGTGTGACTGGCTGCGCGCGCTACGCCATCATCGGTTTTGCTCACGGTTGCATTGGTACTGGCCGTGCCGTTCGGACCGGCGCTCTGCGCATCGCGTTTGAATGTGCCGGTGCTGGAGTCATAGCTGGCGTTAGCATTGCGCGTCGCGGTTTTGCCGTTAGAGCCAGTAATCGTGGTGTTGGATTGCGCTGCAGCGTTCGCCGCCGTTTGCTGCGTGGTGCGCGTCATGCTGTTGTTAGCGCCGGCGCGTACCACCGTCTTACCGCGTTCCGCAGCGTCAACGTTGTGAAAGCCGGCGAATAGTGCAAGCGCAGCCAGCAATGCCGGTGCGATATGAGCAGAAGTAGAGTAAGTGCGTGTCTTCATGATGAGTCTCCAGTTATTGCGGGTGGCAGTAAAGTTCGCGGCGCGTTACGCCGGCATTGAACTTGCCCAATTAAACGGTGGAAGACTTCACTCGTTGACGGTTGTAATACTTTGTAACAACTGCATCGCTTGTATGCGTGGGTAAGAAACACCGTATGTGATCAAGTGGTGGCCGCATTCGGCGAAACAATTGGCAACGTAACTCTGGCGTGCAGGCCGCCACCGGCTGCTGGCAACAATGTCAGTTCACCGCCATGCAATTGCGCGATGCGCTCCACGATGGCCAGGCCCAGACCTGCGCCCGGTGATCCGCTACGCGTTGCGCTGCCGCGCGTGAAGGCTTGTTTCATGCTGTCGAGCTGCGCCGCAGGAATGCCCGGTCCATGATCAATAACACTCAGTTGCACATGCGTTGCATTGCGAGTGGCGCACATCTTGAATTCCGGCCGCCCATAACACAGTGCGTTCTCAATCAGGTTGCCCAGCAATCTATGCATCGCCTGTGGTCGCAGCGATAGCGTGGGTAATTCAGTCAGTTCAAGCGTGAGTGTCTTGCCCTGTGCCGCGTAAGCAGCAACGCAGTGACGTATCAGTTCGTTGAGGTCCACAGCCGCGAGTTCTTCATTGCTACCGACTCGCGCGTAATTCATAAATTGATCGATGATTGTATCCATCTCGCCGGCGCTGCGATTCATGCTGGCAATGACCTCGGCATCACCTTGTGCTGTGAGTATTTCAATGCCCAGCCGCAGCTTGGTCAGTGGCGTGCGCAGATCATGCGACACGCCGGCCAGCATGATGGCGCGTTCCTGGTCGAGCTGAGCCAAACTGGCAGTCATGCGATTGAAGCTGCGACTCACCGTGGCGATTTCGGTTGGCGCATCTTCGGTCAAACGTATCGGCGTCTCACCCTTGCCGACTTGCTGTGCTGCCAGCACCAGGTGCTGCAAGGGGCGATTGATGCGGCGTTGGATGAGATAGGCGCCGCACACCGCGAGCAAGCCAATGCACAATGAAATGCTCAACCACAATCGCCATAGATCGCCATCGGCTTGAATACCGTGAATGCCGATCCATAGTGTTTTATTGGTCGCTCCATCAGTTATTGCCAATGGCGCCCACAGCGTGTGGTTGCCAGAATCCCAGTGCAGTTCCTGTTCCGAACGATGCAAGTGAATGGCTACCTGGCGGGCAAATTGCGCCATCAATGTATCATCGGGAAATACCGAGGCGCCGATAGTGGGAACCGCGTTGGCAATGCGCAGCTCCGGACCGCTATCGATGTGATCTTCGTTGAGCTGCGCAATGAACGTGGCCTGTTGCTCCATGCTCAATGCTCGCAATATCACTGCGGTCGCTTCGATTTGTCGAACCGCCACAATGGCCAGTTGATCGACGCGTGGTTTTTGCACGAACACGCGGAACAGCAAACCGCTGGTCAGTTGGCCGAACGCAATCAACGTCAGCAACAACATCACGTTGCGCCCGAACAAGCTGCGCGGCAGCAGAGTCATGAAGATGAGCTCTCCAATACGAACACATAGCCAACGCCCCACACGGTTTGAATGTAACGCGGCTTACTTGGATCGGTTTCGATGATGCGGCGCAGACGCAGTATCTGCACATCGATGCTGCGATCGCTGGCTTCGTGACCGCGACCGCGTACTAGCTCAATCAAGCGTTCGCGGCCCAACGGTCGCCCACTATGGGTAACCAATGCGCGTAGTAATTCATATTCACCCGTAGTCAGCGTAATGGCTTCGCCAGCCTTGGTGAGCTGGCGGCTGTCGACATGCAATGCAAAATCACCGAATGCAATGATGGCTTCATTATTTGTACGTGGCTGCTGTTCATGCATGCGTTGGCGACGCAGCAAAGCCTGAATGCACGCAACCAGTTCGCGCGGATTGAATGGCTTGGCCAGATAATCGTCGGCGCCAAGCTCGCGGCCGCGAATACGATCATCGGGATTGCCGCGTGCAGTCAGCATGATGATGGGAATGGTTTCGCCCTGTGCACGCAGGCGACGACAGATCGACAAGCCATCTTCGCCGGGCAACATCACATCCAGTACCAGCACATCGAAATTTTCCCGTTGCAGCAGACGATCCAGCTGTGTCGCATCGCCGGCGGTACGCACCGTGAAATGTTGATCGGATAGATAACGTTGCAACAGGGCGCGCAGGTCCTGTTCATCGTCCACTACCAGAATGCGTGGTTGATCGTTGCTCATATAGGGAAAGCTATCGACGGTTACATGGTAGCGAGCATCGGCGAGCGACGCCTACGAGATTGTTACAAAGTGTTACGCCGATATGAGCCGGTAAGAATTTGCAACACATTACCGGGGCGAAGCTATTGCGGGCCGAGCATCGCGGCGCAACGCTGCAGGCGAGGAAATTTGCACGCTTACGTGCTGCCATTTAACGCCGAGGATTCGCCGATGAACAAATCATTTATCGCGTTGTGCACCGCTGCCGCTTGGCTCTTGATGAACGGTTCAGTCTTTGCTGCCGATGCACGCATGGCCAAGCTGGAAGAACAGGTGAACAACCGCTTCGCTGCAGCCGATGCCAATCACGATGGTCAGCTCACGCAAGTGGAAGCCAAGGACAAAATGCCGCGTGTCTATGCTCACTTCGACGAAATCGATACCACGCACAAGGGCTACGTCACGCTGGACGAAGTCAAGGCGTACGGCGCTGGCAAGCTGGCCGAGCACCAGAAGTAGCGTCATGGACACGCTCAAATCGGCAGTGCCGGTCATTCTCGTCGTCGTACTCGGCGCGGCGCTGCTGGAAGGCATCATCCGTTCGCTGCGCAGCGGCCAGTACGATTGGCGCGCTTACTTCGCGTCACTTGGTGATCTCGCGGGTCGGCGCATGATCGAGGCGTTGCCGTTTGGTTTAACGATGAGCCTGTTCTCATTCGTGTGGACGCATCGGCTGTTCACTGTGTCATTGACGACCTGGTGGAGCTGGGCGTTGTTGTTCATCGGTGAAGAGTTCTGTTACTACTGGTATCACCGTTGCAGTCATCGCGTGCGCTGGTTCTGGGCCACGCACGCGGTGCATCATTCGCCGAATCAACTCAACTTCGCGACGGCCTACCGTCTCGGCTGGACCGGCAAGCTTACCGGGACGCCGTTGTTCTTTCTGCCCTTGGTGTGGCTGGGGTATGCGCCGCTGGTGGTGCTTGCGGCAGTGGCGATCAATCTGTTGTATCAATTCTGGTTGCACTCCGATTCCATTCCCAAGCTCGGCTGGCTGGAGTGGCCGTTCAACACGCCTTCGCATCATCGCGTGCATCACGCTGCCAACGACGAGTATCTCGATGTGAATTATGGCGGCGTTGTCATTGTCTTCGATCGTTTGTTCGGCACCTATGCCGAAGAGCGCGACGAGGTGCCGTGTCGTTATGGCCTGGTCAAACCCTTGTATTCGAGTAATCCATTGCGCATCGCCTTTCACGAATGGGTGGCGCTGGCGAAAGATATATATGCGGCGGATAACTGGCGCGAACGTCTCGCCTACTTGATTAAGCCGCCGGGCTGGCAGCCATCGTCGCGCGATGGCGAACACTTGTCACGACAACATCTACAAAACCGCCCGCTTGTAGGAAGCTCTGTGAGCATTTGGCGACGCTGATGCGTGTGCCATGAATTCGCCGCATAAAAAGCATCAAGCATTGTTAACGCTGTTGTGGCTAGCCGCGACGGTGCTACAGTCAGCTTCCAACTTAAGTCATCGACTCGCGTTGTGCGTTGCGCCTCTGGCTCACGTGGTACGTTGAGCCTTTGGCTCACAGCTCCGGCTTTCTCCGCATGTTTCCACGGCATTTTCAGAATCTGAGGGCATTCCCATGAAGCTAATGTTAATGGTCGGCTTGTTGTCGAGTGTGCTGGCGTTGCCGGCTTTCGCGGCGCTGAAGCAAGGCGATACTGCGCCGGATTTCACCACCCAAGCGTCGCACGCCGGCAAGGCTTTCAATTACTCTTTGAAGGACGCGTTGAAGAAAGGTCCGGTAGTGGTTTACTTCTATCCCTCGGCTTATACCGGCGGCTGCAATCTGCAGGCACATACCTTTGCCGAGAACAAGGAAAAATTCGACGCAGTAGGCGCGACGATCATCGGCGTGTCGCTGGACAGCATCGAGCGGCTCAATGACTTCTCCGCCGACCCGAACTATTGCGCCGGCAAAATTTCAGTGGCCTCCGATGCCGATGGCAAGATCGCCAAGAGTTACCAACTGGACATCAAGCCCGCCAACGAAAGCTTCAAGGATTCGCGCGGCCAGGCCATCGGTCATGGTTTTGCAGAGCGCACTACCTTCGTCGTACTACCCAACGGCAAGATTGCCGCCACCATCGGCGGTGTAACGCCCGCGGAGAATGTCGAGCAAGCACTGGCCGCCGCGCAGAAGTTGCCGACTGCGAAGTAATTGCTCAGTACTGAAACAAGCACTCACCCCCTTTCCCTCTCGACATACATGGTGGGAAAGGGTGTTTCTTGATTTGAAACTGGCGCTGTGTTCCGCTGCAACTTCCGCTCTCCAGCCTCAATTGCAGAAATAAATCATGCCCATCGAACTCACCGCCATCGAAGCGCGCGTCATCGGTTGCCTCATCGAAAAAGCCATCACCACACCGGATCAATATCCGCTGTCATTGAACGCGCTGACTAACGCCTGCAATCAAAAAAGCAATCGTGATCCCGTCATGTATCTAGATGAGCGCACCGTGCAGGAAACACTGGATTCACTGACGCATAAACATCTGGTGCTGGACCGCTCCGGCTTCGGCAGCCGTGTGCCCAAGTATCAACACCGCTTCTGCAACACCGGCTTCGGTTCGCTGGAATTCTCGCCATTGGAAACCGCGATTCTTTGCGAGTTGCTGGTGCGCGGTGCGCAAACACCCGGCGAATTACGCACGCGCGCGCCGCGCATGGCAGAGGTCAGAGACGTCGACGAAGTTGAGGCTGCATTAAACAACCTTGCACAGCGACAAGATGGTCCTTTCGTTGTGCGTCTGCCGCGCGAACCAAACCGTCGCGATGCATGTTGGATGCACTTGCTCAGTGGTGAAGTAGACGTTTCAGCAGCCCCTACCCGCGCGGCGCCTGCTGAATCGCACCGCGAGTCATCACTGGAACGTATTGAACAACTCGAAGCGCAGGTCGCCGAGTTGCGTCGCGAACTGGATGAGCTGAAACGAAAGTTGGGCGATTGACTTATCCGAGTCAGATTCAGTGCGCGGATTCTTATTTACGTGAGTCCCAAAATGGGACTATATTAGAAAATGCGCGTCATAGCTCTGGCAACTCTGAAAGCGTTTTGGGAGAAGAATCCCAAGTTTATGGATTCAAGAGACCCGGTGCTCGCCTGGTACAGGCATGCATTGAATGCTGACTGGTCGTCACCTGCTGATGTAAAGCGGGACTTTGGCAATGCCAGCATCCTCAAAGATGGTCGTGTGGTTTTTAATATTGCCGGAAACAAGTATCGACTGATTGTGTGGATTAATTATCCGTATCGAATTGTTTATGTGCGCTTCATCGGCACACATGCCCAATATGATCGTATAGATGCGCAAAAGATATAAAATTTGCGCTTGCCGAGCCCCGGGCTGCAACAAGGGCAGGAGAGTTAGACGTGGACATCAAACCTATTCGAACCAAAGCAGACTATAAAGTCGCCTTGAAACGGATTGAAAAATTGATGAATGCCAAAGCCAATACCGCTGACGGCGAAGAATTGGATGTGTTGGCGACGCTGGTAGAAGCGTATGAGCGCAAGCACTATCCCTTAGACCTTCCCGATCCGGTGGAGGCCATCAAATTTGAAATGGATCAGCGCGGTCTCACGGTCAAGGATCTTGAGCCGATGATAGGCAGATCAAACCGAGTGTATGAAGTGCTGAGCTATAAAAGACCGCTCACATTGCAAATGATCCAGCGTTTGCATAGCCGATTGGGTATCCCTGCCGAATCGTTAATCAAACCTACGGTCATGAATCGCGCGTAAATACCACGTGCGTGATCATAATCATTGCACAGCCTTCTAATTGATAACGGCTGTGAATCCCTTGATGAGGCCCCTGTGAAAATCTACTCCTGGAACGTCAACGGCATTCGCGCCGTGTTGAAGAAAAACTTCTTTTATCCCTTTCTGGAAAAACATCAGCCCGACATTCTGTGTCTGCAGGAAACCAAAGCCGAGCGCGGGCAAGTGGAAGTGGATCTTGCCGGTTATCACGAGTACTGGAATTCCGCGGCAAAAAAAGGATATTCCGGCACTGCAATTTTTTCGAAGACTGAACCGCTGTCGGTAATCTGTGGCTTCCCGGCCAACATCGCCGACAAATATGGGTTTGCTCACGATGCCTTTGGCGATACCACCGAGGAAGGTCGCGTCATTGCCGCCGAGTTTCCGCAGTTCCATGTGGTGACCGTGTACACGCCTAATGCCAAAGATGACCTGGGTCGGCTGGCGTTACGGCATCAACATTGGGATCCGGCGTTTCTCGATTACTGCAAACAACTGGAACAAACCAAGCCGGTTATTTTTTGCGGCGACTTGAATGTGGCGCATACCGAACTGGACTTGGCCAACCCCAAACCCAACATCGGCAAGAAGGGCTTCACCAACGAAGAACGCGCCGGCTTCCAGAGTTTTGTCGATGCCGGCTTCGTCGATACATTGCGTATGTTCAAACAAGGCAATGGTCACTACACGTGGTGGAGTCACTTCGCCAAATCACGCGAACGCAACATCGGATGGAGAATCGATTACGTGCTGGTGTCGCCGACCTTGCGCGACAAGGTGAAGACTGCGGAGATTCATCCTGATGTGATGGGCAGCGATCATTGCCCGGTGAGTATTACCTTGGATGTGTGATGGTTTGTGCGCACGGCTACGTAGAAGTTGGAGTACTTACTAAAACTCAGCATCCTCTCTCTGCCAATTTGATTATTGGCGAGAGAGACAGAGAAAGAGAAAGCATGATCTTCGATCGGATAAGCCTTGTGTTATCGCGTTAAGTGCCTTCTCCCTGCCTGTTGTTGCCGGACTATGCGTTCCAGACGAATGTGCCGGAACCGGGAGGGGTATAAAAACTGCAAACCTTCGCTGTCTTGAACCTTTTGGCTTGACGCCATGGCCCCGCGCCGTCTAGATTGCCCACCCATGCGCGTTTCTTCCTATTTTTATGGCTACTTTTGGTTCTCGCATCGCACCGGCGGGGGAGAGACGAGCGCGTAGCCTGAAGACACGCATCGAATCACCAAACCGCCGGCCGCAAAGCCGGCGGTTTTTTTTCGCCGATCGAATGTTGATGTGTTAGCTGTTGTCATCCCCGCTTTCGCGGGAATGACGGATTTGATGATAAAGACTGCTTCGACTGAACTTTGACTGACGTGACTTGAGGACATTGCCATGACGACTGCCAGCACCACTGAGGGTTGGTTTGCGCCGGACAAAACCGGACAGACCGACGATGAACGCGTGAAGGAGGTACGAACCTTGCCGCCGCCTGAACACCTGGTGCGTTTCTTCCCGATCCGCGGCACTGCCGTGGAAACGCTGATTACCAACACCCGCCAAACCATCAAGCGCATTCTCAATGGGCAGGATGATCGTTTGCTGGTGGTCATCGGTCCTTGTTCCATTCACGATCCCGTCGCAGCGATGGAGTACGCACATAAGCTGCATGCCCTGCGTGAGCAGTATGCGGATTCGCTGGAAATCGTCATGCGTGTGTATTTTGAAAAGCCACGCACCACAGTGGGCTGGAAAGGCTTGATCAACGATCCTGGTCTCGATGAAAGCTATCGCATCGATGAGGGTCTGCGCATCGCACGGCAATTGCTCAGCGACATCAACAAGCTCGGCCTGCCGGCGGGTGGTGAATTTCTCGACACTATTTCGCCGCAATACATTGGCGATCTCATCAGTTGGGGCGCCATCGGTGCGCGCACCACTGAGAGCCAGGTGCATCGCGAATTGGCGTCGGGTATTTCAGCCCCCATCGGTTTCAAGAACGGCACGGATGGCAACATTCGCATCGCCACCGACGCCATTCAATCGGCAGCGCGCCCGCATCATTTTCTCGGCGTCCATAAGAATGGCCAGGTGGCCATTGTGGCGACCAATGGCAATCCCGATTGTCATGTGATTTTGCGCGGCGGCAAACAACCCAACTACGATGCAGCCAGCGTTGCAGCCGCGTGCAACGATCTTGAAGCTGCCAAGCTCACACCACGTTTGATGGTGGATTGCTCGCACGCCAACAGCAATAAACAACACGAACGGCAAGTCGATGTGGCCAAGGACATCGCGGCACAAATCAGCGGCGGTTCACAACGCATCTTCGGTGTGATGGTGGAAAGTCATCTCAAATCCGGCGCGCAGAAATTCAGCGCCGGCAAAGACGATCCCGGCAAGCTGGTGTATGGCCAGAGCATCACTGATGCGTGCATCGGCTGGGACGATTCCGCCTTCGTGCTCGAATTGCTGAGCAAAGCCATCAAGGCGCGTCGCGCCGCGAAGTAAAGCTGCTCTTGCTCTTACCCTCTCCCTCAGGGAGAGGGTGTTTTCACATCTCGAATGTGACTCACGTCCGCTTGTTTGCCCAGCCGATCCCTACACTGCGCGCTTATATGCTGTTACGAATCAAAACAGCCTCCGCTTAATAACCATTTACGGGAGCATTCATGGTCGTGCTGGTAGTGATTCTGGTCATTACATTTCTGCTGCTGGTGTACCTCATCGGCATCTACAACTCGCTGGTGGCATTACGTGAGCAGGTCAAGCAAGCCTGGGCGAATATCGATGTGCTCCTGAAGCAGCGCCACGATGAATTGCCCAAGCTCGTCGAAACCTGCAAGCAGTACATGCAGTACGAACAGGCGACGCTGGAAAAAGTCATGCAGGCGCGCTCGGCGGTGTTGCAGGCACGCGAAGCAGACAGCGTCGCCGGTGTGGGCAATGCCGAACAACAACTGCGAACCGGTCTCGGCCAATTGTTTGCGCTGGCTGAAAACTATCCGCAGCTCAAAGCCGATGAATCGTTCCGTCAATTGCAGGCCCGCATTACCGGTCTTGAAGAAGGCATTGCCGATCGACGCGAGCTGTACAACGAACAGGTGCAGATCAACAACACGCGCATCGATCAGTATCCGAATTCGGTGATTGCGCGTCGCTATGGTTTCAAGCCCAAAGCCTTGCTGGAATTTTCCACCGACGAAAAAGCCGATGTGGATGTGAGCGCTTTGTTCAAGCGTTGAGCCTTCCTGAAGCCATCGATCCATGATCGAACTGCTGCAAAGCCCGCTGTTCTGGATGCTGGTGAGCGCCATCGGCGTGCCGGTCTGCTTCTGGCTGGGATTGCAACGCTTAAAAATCGCACGCACCGTCGATGACACACCTACCTCGCGGGTGCGCTCCGCTGCGCAAGGCTATGTCGAGATCAATGGCATTGCGCGTTGCTTCGGTGACAACCCCATGCGCGCGCCGCTTACTATGTTGCCCAGCGTGTGGTGGTACTACAGCATCGAAGAAGCCGGCGACTCCAACAACAAGCGTAGCTGGAACGTGATCAAGCGCGGCAGCAGCGACGATAATTTTCTATTGCACGATGAAACAGGGTATTGCATCGTCGATCCCGAAGGCGCTGAAGTATTTCCCAGCATTCGTAAGGTCTGGTATGGCTCGCTGGATTGGCCCGCGCCGGGCTTGGGCATCGAAAATCATCTCGGCGGCATGTTCCAGCGCTATCGCTATACCGAGCATCGCATTCCGCATGAAGGCAATCTGAATGTGATTGGCGAATTTCGTACGCTGGGCAGCATGCGCAACGATTCACTCGAGCAGGACATCACCAATCTGCTGCGCGAATGGAAAGCCGATCAACCCGAACTATTGAAACGTTTCGACACCAATCATGATGGTGTGATCAACGCAGCCGAATGGGAACGCGCACGCGAGGCAGCACGCGACCAAGTAGCGCGCGAACAAATTGCCACCTCTGCGCAACCCACACTCAATATGCTCGGTAAATGCAGCGATGGCCGACCGTTCCTGGTAGCCGGTGTGGATTTGCAAAAGATCGCCCGCAGGGCGCGCTGGCAGATGTTGGCAGCGTGGTCAGGCATGGTGGCGCTGGCCGGATTGTTTGCTTGGCTGATGATTAATTACTGACAATCACCTCGCGTCACGTCACGCTGATCAAGCGGGGCCCGATAACTTGCCGGCAAGTCCCAGTGTGATATCACGCGCTGAAACATTTCTACAGCCGCTCACATTTTGTCCTGCCCACAGTGGTGAAAATTCACCGCTACCTTTCGCTTCGGCCTTGGCACGAATCGGTGTCACTGCCGCCGCTGCCAGTGGAAACGCTGGAGCGTGAGCGTTCATCGGTCCCTGTTCGCGCATGAAGCGATTCACGATGCCGCGCGCAGGTCGGCCGGTAAATAGATTCGTTACCGCCGTACAAGCAGCCGCTTCGCTTTGCAGTGCGGCGCGATGCACGGCGCTGGTGGTGGCTTCATTGCATAACAGATAAGCAGTACCGAGCTGCGCGCCTGCTGCGCCAAGCTGCATCACTGCCGCGACGCCTGCGGCATCGGCAATACCACCTGCAGCAATAACGGGCACACGAATGGCACGCACAATTTGCGGCAGCAACGCCAGCGTGCTGAGCTGCGTATTGAGATCATCGCTCAAGAACATGCCGCGATGCCCGCCGGCTTCATAGCCCTGCGCGATGACCATGTCGACACCGTGTTGTTCCAGCCACAGCGCCTCGGCCACGGTGGTGGCGGAAGATAAAATTTTTGCACCCCACGAGCGCGCCTGTGCGAGCAACTCATTCGACGGCAAACCAAAATGAAAACTGATCACCTTGGGTTTGAACTCGCTCAGTAATTCGGCCGCAGCATGATCGAACGGCATACGTGCCGGACCCGCCACGATGTTATTCGCATCGATACCGAATTCTTCGTAGTACGGCGCCAACGACGCACGCCAGCGTGCTTCTATTGCCGCATCGGGTACCGGCGATGTGTGGCAGAAGAAGTTCACGTTATATGGTTTATCAGTTTGCGCGCGAAGCGCACCCAGCTCGGCACGCAACGCCTCCGGTGACAACATTGCAGAGGGCAATGAACCCAGTGCGCCGCTGTTGCAAACCGCAATCGCCAATGCACTGCCTTGCGAACCTGCCATCGGTGCTTGAATGATGGGCAAATCAATGTTGAGAAGATGTGTCAGGTTCATGGCGCGGCGTATCCGATCGATTTGCTATGGTTGAAGACAGTCGCATTACAAAACCTTTCCCCATCCCGACAACTTGCTTGCCTGCTTTACCCAACTGATGAACTGCTTTTCATCAATCGCATCGCCTTCATGGACATGCAGGTAGCGCACATGCTTTTGCGTGGAAGCCACGGGCGGCGGCGGGCGTAATGCAGCGCCTTGAAAGAAAGCCACTTTGACGTACTTGGTCACACAGTGGAAGCTGAGAAACCAGCCGCGACCGGCAATGCCGTAAAAAGGCGAATTCCATTTCACTGCCTTGCGCGCCGCGGGGAAGGCACGCACGATCAGCGCATCAAGTTGTCGTGCCACATCACGCTTCCAATCGGGGATGGCGGCGATGTATTGCTGTATTGGCACGTCGCCATCGCCCTTGGCAATTTGCGGATTGCCGCCTGCGAGCAATGCCGGTTTTGCTGCTCGCTTGACCGTAGCTTTGTTCGCGACCTTTGCTGATGTTCTGACCGTTTTCTTGCTGGCCATCGCTTACTCCAGTTTGATGAGGTGCGATTAAAACTCAATGGGTGCGAGATGTGGACTGGAAGTCACTGTTTGGGCCGAGCAGCGGCTCGCAATAAATTTTGTGTACCCTGTCGGAATCACTTCTAGCGATTCGTCTTTGAAATACAGATCGAGTAAGTAACACCTCATTCATTGTTCCACTCAGGAGACAGTCATGACCACTAATACCGTCAAGCTGCATCGCGTGCTGCGCACCACACCGGAAAAACTTTATCGCGCTTTTACGGAAGCCGATGCCATGAGTCGCTGGCTGCCGCCGAATGGTTATACCTGCACGGTGCATGAGATGGATGTGAAAGTGGGCGGCCGCTACAAGATGTCGTTCCGCAATTTCACCACCGGCAATAGCCATTCGTTTGGCGGCACCTATGTCGAGCTGCAACCGGGTAGCAGCTTGCGGTACACCGATAAATTCGACGATCCGAACCTGCCGGGCGAAATGGAAACGTCCATCACCCTGAAGAAGGTTTCATGCGGCACCGAATTGAGTGTGGTGCAGTCGGGCATACCGAGCATGATTCCCACCGAGATGTGTTATCTCGGCTGGCAGGAGTCATTGCAGCATCTGGCGTTGTTGGTCGAGCCGGATATTCAGGATATGTGACCAATATAGTTGCTCGTTCAAGTGGTAAGAACGCGGACACTTCGACAACCTCAGGTGTTTAAGTGTCCGAGTATTTCGGGTACATGGTTATTGACGGTTGATAGTCAGCCGCGTTCCAAGGTTGTAAAGGAGTAGCGCAATGCCCAAACCCAAGTTCGGTGCTTTCAATCAGGGTGACACGCCCAAGATCGCGGTGTTCAACAAGGCGACCACGCCGCTGGGCGTGGATCTCAACAAACTCATTGCAGCGATGCAGATTTACATCGACAAGTTCATCGTGCCGGTGTGGGCAACGCCGGCCAAGCTGGTGAAGTCGACAGGGTTTATCAAAGGTGCCTGGGCGATGGTGTTTCTCGACGACGCGGACACCGAAGGTGCGCTGGCTTATCACGATCTCACGCCCGATGGGTTGCCCATCTCCAAGGTGTTCGTGCGCACCACGCTGAAGAACGGCGATCTGGTCAGTGTGTCGGCATCGCATGAACTGGTGGAGATGCTGGTCGATCCAGCCATCAATCTCATGTCCACCGGGCCTGATGAAAAAGGCGTGTATGCGTACGAAAGCGCCGATCCTGTCGAAGACCTGACCTTTAACGTCAACGGCATTCCCATGAGTGACTTCGTATATCCAGCTTATTTCGAAACCTTTCACAAGCCCGGCTCGGTGCAGTTCGATCAGCTCAACAAAGTGAAGAAGCCGTTTCAGATTCTGAAAGGCGGCTATCAAATTATTTTCAAGGGCGGCAAGTGGTCGCAGGTGTATGGCTCAAAAGCCAAAGCAAAAGCGTTCGCCGCTGAAGATCGACGCGGCCATCGCAGCGAGCAACGCAAGCAAGGCAAGTTGTTGCGTGCGGAACCTGCAGTGATTGCCAAAGCGGAAGCAATGCTCAAGAAGCAGCGTGTGACTGCGGATCAGACGGAGAAGACGCTTGCTTCGGTGACTGAGCGTAAGAAACGGAGGGCGTGATAAATCACGCCCCTACGTGGAGAGATGCAATGGGCGTCGAGACAATCTTGTCGGTAATGTAGGGGCGCAATTTATTGCGCCCTGCGAATTCAGCTAAAAAAGCTGCGACTAAGGCTCACCCTTCACCGCCGGGAAGCCACTCGGTGGTTTGCGATGATGCGTTGCGGCTTCATACGCGGACGCAATCTTCAACATCACCGGTTCATCGCCGGGGCCACCCCAGAATTCCAGGCTGAAAGGAATCGGCGTGGTCATGGTTGATTTCATGGTGCCGGCCACCATGTTGTAGGTCTTCTTGTCGTCGCTTAGCACGATCTGCGGTTCGTACACCACATCGTTGAAGCCCGCGGGCACGATGATCTCGGGAATACCCAACGTATCGGTGACACGGAAACCACTGGCGCCGCGACCATCGACATCGGGTTCCTGCGCTCTGCCGATCTTGCCCATGGGAATGGTCATGTTCGGATGCACGAAGACATCGATGTGGTTCTCACGCATCACTTTCAGCATGGCGTAACGTAGCAGCGTGTGCATCTTGATGCGATCGATGCCCTGTGCGCGCGTATCTTGCGGATTGGCTGCCGCAAGATTGTTCGCACCCACGGCTTGCGCTTCGGAACGCCACTTGGAGTTGGCCGCGTACGCCGCCATGTCGGTGATGCGTGCGTCGCCGCGCGCAGTGAGATAACGAGCGATCATGAAGGCATCGCGTTGACCGTCGTCAATACCACCAAGTATGCGGCGCAAGTTCACCTTCGGCGATAACGGCGCTTGATGCAATGACAACTTCACCAGGTAATCGCGCGAGGTCACGTCATAGCCGGGCACGGCAAACTCCAGCGAGCCATCCTTATTTTTCTGGAAGAAAAATTCGGGTGCACTGACCGGCAGAATCTCGGCGAACGCATCGGCGAAGGTGTATTTCAAGTTGGGCACATCGGGATCATCGGGCGTCAATGGATCAACCGACTCGACTATCTCGGCGCCAAGACGATCGCGCAGCACCGATTTGAATTCCTTGTCGGAGAGATCGCCAATGGCGGCATCGTTCGGCACATGCTTGACCATGAACTCGCGCGCGATCGCCACACGCAAACCTTGCAATGGTTTTGTACCGGCCACGGCCTTGTCGCCAAGGATGTAGTGCTCATATGGCTGTGCCGGCTTCAAGCTTTTTGCTGTTGCCGTAAAGAAATCTTTAGTGTCGAAATTATCGCCGGGCTCGGTCATCGCATCGGTGACGCGTGCGGCATCGCTCAAGGTCCGGCACAGAATGCCGGGACGATGATTGATGAAGTCCGCCGTCGCGCTGCCATATTCGGAGGTCAAACCCTTGGTAGTGACAAAGCTGGCTACTGCATGACCGTTAGCAGGAATGCGGCACGAGCCGCCGGTGGTTTCGCAGATCGAACAGGTAGCGAGATTCGCTGCCACCGACGCGCCTGCGCCGCCACTGCTGCCGCCGGGACCGCGTTCGGTATCGTAGGCATTACAGGCGGTGCCGCCCCAACTGGCGCGCACATTGCTGCCGCCGATGAAGGTGGTCTTGGGTTTCGCAGCGCCATCGGCACGGAAGCTCACTTCGGACGCCACGGTTACGCCGGAAATGATTGCGCCTTTTTTGCGCAGCTCGCTGACCACGGTCATGTCGGTGGGCGCGGCATCCATGGCGAAGTTCACATCATTGCCGCCGGTGGAACGCATGTCGGTGACGTCGTACCAGTTCTTCACCGAGATCACCGCGCAGTACATCGGCAGCTTGGCAAGATCAGGATGCGTGCCGTATTGCTTGTCGAGTTCGGCAGCGCGTTCCAGCGCATCGGGTTGTTGCCGGAATTTTTCGCATCCAGCGGGCGCGCCGGCAGGCAGTGGCGTGCCGGGCGCTGCATCGAACTTGCCTTTGCAGGTCACCGAACGTTCGCCGCGAATGTTCAAGGTTTCATAGGCATTGAGCTGACCGGCGTTGGGGATGCCCACCACCATGCCATATTGCTGCTTCACGCTGGGGTCCGATGCCGTGGTGTCCATGCGACCGAAGTCAGGCGGGGTACCGGTGTACTGAGTGAAGTTGGGCAACAGATTGCTGGCCGACTCGGTTTTGGTGGCGAACTTGATCGGCGCACCGCCGCGCACCGCGCCGAATGCTGCAGCGACATTCGCGCCATCGCGCGTGACTAGCTTGGTGCACGCGCCGTTGTAAGCCTTGATGCGCGCCATGTATGCCTGCACCACGCCCTGACAGGTAATTTCACCGCTTTTGATCGCGCCTTGAATATCGTCGATGGTGGCTTCTTCGAGATGAAATTTACCGGCCGCTGCGGCGATAGTCGGTGCGATGGCGGCGCCGAACAATGTCGTTGCCATCAAGGTCGTAAAGCTGAACCGTCGCATCAGCCGCATACACGCGGCGGTAAGTGATGATGAATCCCGTGTACTGCGCATGTGCAAGCTCCGGCGTAATCTATGGGGTGACAGACGCCTAGACGCGGTGCTTGCCCGATACCCTGCTGTCGATTGTGCGGATTGATGGTTTGGTGATGGCAGTGATTTACGTTGGCGAACCAAAACACTTCGACAGGCTCAGTGACCGGATCTCTATTTCCGGTGAGCCTGTCGAAGTGTCTTTGAACTATCGCGCACGCATCGCGTTAATCCACATGCGACAACGGCCTTGCCACATGCTCCAGCGATAAACGTTCCGCCGCAATCCCCATCCTGGCGGTCACCGCCGCAGCGATCAGCATCAACACCGCGCCTAGCACATAACCCCAGGCAATCGCGCTGCGTTCACCGCTGCCGATCAAGATGCCGAATAACCACGGACCGGCGACACCGCCAAGTAAGGTACCCAGCGAATAAAACACCGCGATGGCCACGGCGCGCATCTCCAAAGGAAAACATTCACCCACCGTGAGATACGCAGCACTCGCCGCGGCTGAAGCAAAGAAAAACACGATGGACCACGCAATCGTTTGCGTCGTTGCAGTCAATGCGCCATGCATGAACAACCACGCGGTGATCAACAACAGCACACCCGATGCGGCATACGTCAGCATGATCATCGGCCTGCGGCCGAGCAGGTCGAATAACCTTCCTAACAACAGCGGGCCGAGAAAATTCCCCGCAGCAAACGGCAGGATGTACCAACCAATGCTGGCATCGGCAATGTTGAAGAAGCGACTCAGCACCAATGCATAGGTAAAGAAAATCGCGTTGTAGAAAAACGCCTGCGACGCCATCAACACCACGCAGTAAGTAGAGCGCTGTGGATAGGTGCGTAACAAGGTGCGCGCCATTTCCAGCATGCCCACTTCACGCGGCATGAGTTTTATTTTTGGCGCGTTGAGTAAGGTCGGCACGTGTGCGTCGCGCTCGATCTGGTCGATCACGTGCTGCGCTTCATCAAGGTAACCATGCGTCATCAACCAGCGCGGGCTTTCGGGAATGAAGCGGCGCAGGTACAAAATGATCGCGCCGAGCAGCGCGCCAATGCCGAATGCGGCACGCCAACCCATGTCGGCCGGCAACCAACCGGGTTGCAGCAACATCACCGAGCCGATTGCGCCCAATGCCGCGCCCACCCAGAAGCTGCCGTTGATCACCAGATCCGTATGACCGCGGTAACGCGCCGGAATCAATTCCTGTATGGCCGAATTGATCGCCGCATATTCGCCGCCGATGCCTGCGCCAGTAAGTAAACGGAACAAGGCGAAGCTATAAAAATCGACAGAGAACGCGGTGAGCGCCGTCGCCACCAGGTACAACCCCAATGTGATGTTGAACAGTCGCTTGCGGCCTAAGCGATCGGCCAGCCAACCGAACACCATCGCGCCGACCACCGCGCCGATCAGATACAGGCTCGCCGCGAGGCCAATTTGCTCCTCGCTTAAATGTAACTGCTTGCTGGATTTCAGTGCGCCAGCCACCGAACCAGCCAGCGTCACTTCCAGGCCATCGAGTATCCAGGTGATGCCGAGCGCTATTACCACCAAGGTGTGAAAACGTCCCCACGACAGACGATCCAGTCGCGCGGGAATGTCGGTTTCGATGGGCGTGGCTGAAGAAAGGGCGCTGTTGCGCTCGATGTTCATTGCCCGACTATATAAAGGGATATCGGGTCATTGCGGCCTGACCGAGCGTAGGTCAATGCTGACGGGAATGCTTAACGTAGGAGCGGCCTGATTCAATTTATGGGGCCGCGAATTAAATCAATCGCGGCCCCATAAATTGAGAATCAGGCCGCTCCTACACAGGAAGTCCCTAACTTGCTCGGCGGCAAATATTTCGCATCACCTGTCGGATCATACCGCCACCATTCGTTCTTCAAATAACTCACCCTACAATGCGTTGCGAACGCCGCATCGCGGCGGGCAACCATTTACCGGAGCAACCGATGCGTTACGCTATTTTTTGTTATCAAGCCGAAGGCGATGTATGCGCCCTGTCCAAGGAACAGGACGAAGCGATGATGGCCGACTTGGCCATTGCCAAACGCGAGGCCGGCAAGCGCGTGAAGTTCGGCCCCACCGCGCGTTTGATGCCCACCACTGCGGCCACCACAGTACGCGAAGGTAAAGAGTTGCTGGTGCTTGATGGGCCCTTCGCTGAAACCAAGGAACAATTGCTTGGCTTCTATGTGCTCGAGGCCGACTCACTGGAAGATGCCATCGCAGCCGCAAAGATTCTCGCCGGCCCGCGCGTGAAGGCCGGCTTGCAAGGCTCGCTGGAAGTGCGGCCGGTGCACTTTTTTGAAATGGCGCCGAGCGCGTAAGCATGCGTCACACTTACTCCGTTCGTGCTGCGACCACCATGGACGGCGGAAACACTGGAAACGCAGGAGCGGTTTTCAGTGAGCTTGTCGAAGCATTCTTGGCGTCATTAAGAACCCTTCGACAGGCTCAGGGCGAACGGCGTCGTGAAAAGCAGCTTTCGCCATATGGGCTCACATATTGGTGTGCCGCATATGAGTGACCTCACCTGGATCGACACCGCATTAACCGCTGCGCGTCCGCAGGCCGTCGCGGCATTGCTGCGTTACTTTCGCAATCTCGATACCGCCGAAGAAGCATTTCAGGAAGCAAGTTTGCGTGCCTTGCAGAAGTGGCCGGTAAATGGCCCGCCGCGTGATCCCGCCGCGTGGTTGATCATGGTGGGGCGCAACTTCGCGGTGGACCAATCGCGTCATGAGCGCCGCAACACGTCATTACCTGACGATGCTGAAATTTCCAATCTCGATGACACCGAAGCGGCCATGGCCGAGCGTCTGGATAACTCGCAGTATCGCGATGACATCCTGCGCTTGCTGTTTACTTGCTGTCATCCGCAATTGCCTGCCACACAACAAATCGCGCTGGCACTGCGTCTGGTGTCGGGACTCACGGTGAAAGAAATCGCGCATGCCTTTCTAGTCAGCGAAAGCGCGATGGAACAACGCATCACGCGCGCCAAGCGGCAGGTAGCGGCAGCAGCGACCGAGTTTGAAGCGCCGGGTGCAGTGGAACGTAGCGAGCGACTCGGTATTGTCGCGGCGATGATTTATCTGCTCTTCAACGAGGGTTACTCTGCAAACGCCGGCGAGATCCAAGTACGCGCGCCGCTATGCGAAGAAGCGATTCGTTTAACTCGCTTGTTATTGCGCCTGTTTCCCGCCGAGCCGGAGATCATGGGCTTGATGGCATTGATGTTGTTGCAACACTCACGCGCGGCGGCGCGCATCGACGCCGATGGCAACATCATCTTGCTCGAAGATCAAAATCGCGGCTTGTGGAACGCCGAGTTGATAGGCGAAGGCCTGGCGATGGTCGACAAGGCATTGCGGCATCGTCAGCCCGGACCCTACCAAGTGCAGGCAGCGATTGCCGCTCTGCATGCACGCGCCACCCGGTCCGAAGACACCGACTGGCACGAAATCGAATTGTTATACGGTGTGCTGGAGCGCTTGCAGCCATCGCCGGTAGTGACATTGAATCGCGCGGTGGCGGTATCGAAGGCGCGCGGCGCTGCAGCGGCGCTGGCCATGATCGAACCGTTGGCAGAGGCGCTGGCTGGTTACTTTCATTTCTTCGGCGTCAAAGGCGCGTTGCATCAGCAACTGGGCCAGATCGAACCGGCGCGCATTGCCTTCGATCGCGCCATCGCCCTGGCGCATACCCCGGCGGAAGCGGCGCATATTCGTTTGCATCTGGATCGCATGGCGCAACCCGCCGCTGTCGCAAAAAAATAATTCCTCGTCGTGTCGGAAGCGACGCGATGACTTCGTTCTTTAGAGCAAAGCTGGTGAATGCAGAGATTGTTATGAAGCAGCTTCGTACGTTCCAGTGACTGAGCAAGATTGCAGATTTTTCTGACGAATGTTTTGTGTCTTTTCCGTTCGCATTGAGCTCGTCGAAACGTTCTTAACTCTGTACAAGAATCCTTCGACGGTCTCACTGAAAACTGCTCCTGCGTTTCCAGTGTTTCCGCCATCCAAGGCGGTCGCAGGACGAACGGAATAAGCAGAATTTTTTCCAACTACTCGCTGAGGAGATCAATCATGGGTAACGCTATCGGCTGGTTTGAAATCTATGTGAAAGATATGCCGCGCGCGAAGCAGTTCTACGAATCCGTATTTCAACGCACGCTGGTGAAGTTGGAATCGCCGCAGCCGGGACTGGAGCTATGGCACTTCGAAGGCGACATGCATAGCTACGGTGCGCCCGGCGCGCTGGTGAAGATGGAGGGCATGAATCCAGGCAACAACAGCACGCTGATTTATTTTTCCTGCAAGGACTGCGCGGTCGAAGAAAAACGTGCCGCGCAATTCGGCGGCAGTGTCTGCAAGCCGAAGATGTCCATCGGCCAGTATGGTTTTATTTCGCTGGTGAATGACACCGAAGGCAACATGATTGGTTTGCATTCGATGTGACTTCGCTTGCTTGACTGCCCCCACCCTAACCCTCCCCCGCTGTGCAGGGGAGAGAATAGGAGATGTTCTATTCCCTCCTCCGCAACGCGGGGGAGGGTTAGGGTGGGGGCAACACTCCAACTTCACTTAACTCAAGACAAAATCATGAGCACTTACGAACTCACCATCACACGCTTGATCGATGCGCCACCGGAAAAGGTTTATCAAGCATGGATCGATCCCGACATGATCAAGGAATGGTTCTGCCCACGCCCTTGGCGTGTGACGCAAGCAACCATCGATGCACGAGCCGGTGGTTCGTCATCGATGATCATGAGCGGACCCAACGGTGAACAGTTTCCCAACAACGGCGTGTTTCTCGAAGTGATTCCCGGCAAGAAGCTGGTGTTCACCGATGCGTACACCAGCGCCTGGATTCCTTCTGAAAAGCCTTTCATGACCGGCGTGTTGACCTTCGATAACGAAAGCTGCAAGACACGTTACACCGCGCGCGTGTATCACTGGAATGAAGCCGATCTCAAGCAGCACGAGCAGATGGGTTTTCGCGACGGCTGGTCCAAGGCTACCGATCAACTGGAATTGTTGTTGGCGGGTAAGCCGATTGTTGGATGACCCGGCGCCAGCATGTAACACTGGTCTGTCGATTTTCACAGGAGCAAGACATGATTTACCAAGGTAGCTGTCACTGCAAAAAAATTGTATTTGAAGTCAACGGCGAACTAACCGGCGTGATGCAATGCAATTGTTCCATCTGTCAACGCAAAGGCGCATTGATGTGGTTTGTGCCGCGCGAACAACTGCAATTGAAAACGCCGGAATCAGCCATGGCCAATTACACCTTCAACAAACATCGCATTCAGCATCACTTCTGTCCCACCTGCGGCATTCATCCCTTCGGTGAGGCGGTGGACCCCAAGGGCAACAAGATGGCTGCGATCAATATCCGTTGTCTGGAAGGCGTCGATATAAATGCCGTCCCCGTGCAGCACTTCGATGGCCGTGCGTTGTAACGCAAGGTTGTTGCGAATAACAAGAGATCAATCATGTTGAAAATAATCGTAGTGATATTGGTGGTGCTAATTGCCGGCTTGTTGATACTTGCCTCCACCAAGCCGGACACATTGCATGTCGAGCGCACTGTCAACATCAAAGCGCCACCCGAAAAGATCTTTCCGCTCATCAACGATTTTCATGAGTGGCCGGCCTGGTCACCTTACGAGAAGCTTGATCCCGACATGAAGAAAACTTTCAGCGGCGCGGCGACGGGCGCGGGCTCGGTGTACGAATGGGACGGCAACAGCAAAGCGGGCGCCGGTCGCGTGACCATCACGCAAGTTACACCACCCAATAAGGTGTTCATCAAGCTCGAGATGTTCAAGCCGTTCAAAGGCACCAACGAAGTGACGTTTACCTTGCAACCGCAGGGCGAAACGACTGCGGTTACCTGGGCCATGGATTGTCGCAACAACTTGCTGTCGAAAGTAATGAGCGTGTTCTTCAGCATGGATGCGATGGTGGGCGGTCAGTTTCAGGAAGGGTTGAATAGTTTGAAAGCGGTGGCGGAGAAATAAGCAGCGCTAAACATGGGTCGGCCACGACCGAGTGTGTGGTGAAAAGCTCGAGCAACAGCAAGAGATCAACGCAATGAAAGTTTATGTCTTCAAATCACTGCCGCCATTTTTGTGGGGATACACCCGCGACATTCGTGTGATGTGGGCGCTGGAGGAGTGTGGCGTTGCGTACGAGCCCGTTGGACTCGATTGCGGCCCGAACGGTCTTCAGGACGAGATCTGGTTCGAGGCGATTTCACCGTTCAAACAAGTGCCGGCCATTGATGATGACGGATATGTGTTGACGGAATCCGGCGCCATTCTGCTCTACGTTGCCGAGAAGTCGGGCAAGCTGATTCCTGTCGATCTACAGGCACGAGCACAGGTTTATCGCTGGTTGATTACCTCATTGAATAACATCGAGCCGTTCACGCTACCGGTGTTATTCGCCGATCTGCAAGGTGACGGCAATCCTCACCTGCAAGCCTTGCGTCCGTGGCATGTTGAAATTCTGGGTCGATTCTTGCCGACGATCGATGCGATGTTGACGCATCAATCGTTTATTACAGGCTCTGAATTCACTGTAGCGGACATTATTTTCACGTGCGTGCTTCGTGAAATCCGTAAGACAGAAATCCTTGAAAAGTATCCGCAGGTGGAGAAATACCGTCGATGTTGTGAGGAGCGGCCGAAGTTTGTGAAAGTGCTGAATGCTTATGAAGATCGGCTTGGTATTGCGCGAGGAAGTGCGCGGTAGAACGCTGCAATTTATGCAGCCTGCTTGTGTCACACCAATTACAACACCGGCTTGATATTCCAGATCCGATCCGCGTAATCGCGGATGCTGCGATCGCTGGAGAACATGCCCATGTTGAGCGTATTGATCAGTGCCTTGCGGCTCCACGCATCTTGATCGACATACAACGCATCGACCTTGGCTTGTGCGGCGATGTACGCGTCGTAGTCGGCCAGCACCAGGAAGTGTTCGCCGTCGCTGAGCACGCGATCCACCACCGATTTGGCATCGGCTAATGCATCGGGTGTGTAGTCGCCGGCTTCAAGGCGATTGATGATGCGCTTGAGTTCGGCATTCGCATTCACCACGGCCATGGGCGAATAACCTTGCGCACGGCGCGCGGTGGCTTCGGCGGCGGTCATACCGAAGATGAAAATGTTTTCATCGCCCACCGCATCTTTGATTTCAATATTCGCGCCATCGAGCGTGCCGATGGTGAGGGCGCCATTCAACGATAGCTTCATGTTGCCGGTGCCGGAGGCTTCCATTCCGGCGGTCGAGATCTGCTCGGATAAATCCGCGGCGGGCATGATTTCCTGCGCCAGCGATACATCGTAGTCCGGCAAAAAGCACAGCTTCAGTTTGTTGCCGATGCGCGCATCGTTGTTGATGGTGCGCGCCACGTTGTTGATCAGTTTGATGATGGACTTGGCCATCACATAACCGGGTGCGGCTTTGCCGGCGACAATCACGGTACGTGGCACTACTGCCAATGCGGGGTTATCGAGAATGCGTTGATAACGCGTGATCACGTTCAGCACGGTGAGCAATTGGCGCTTGTATTCGTGAATGCGTTTAACCTGCACATCGAACATCGAGTTCACATCGATCTGTACGCCGATCAAATTGAAAATCGTCCTGGCCAGACGCTGCTTGTTGGCGAGCTTGATGTCGCGGAAGCGTTGTCTGAAGCCGGCATCGTCAACGGCCCACTTCAGGCGCTCCAGTTCTTCCAGATCGTTTTCCCAGGCGCTGCCCAGATGTTCGGTGATCAACGCGGATAACAATGGATTGGCCTGCTTCAACCAGCGTCGCACGGTGATGCCGTTGGTGACGTTGGTGAAACGATCCGGCCACAGTTCGGCAAAGTCCTTGAAGATGGTTTCCACCATCAAGTGCGAGTGCAGCTTGGCGACGCCGTTCACCTTATGGCTGCCGACCACCGAGAGATACGCCATACGCACGCGCTTATCGCCGTTCTCTTCAATCAACGACATGCGACGGCGGCGATCCATATCCTGCGGATAACGCTGACTGACTTGCTCAAGAAAATCGCGATTGATCTGATACAGAATCTGCAGATGGCGCGGCAGCAAGCGTTCGAACAATGATACCGACCAGGTCTCCAACGCTTCCGGCAGCAAGGTGTGATTGGTGTAAGCGCAGGTGCGTTGCGTGATCGCCCATGCCGCTTCCCATTCCATCTTGTGATGATCCACCAGCAAGTGCATCAGTTCAAGAATGGTGAGTGCGGGATGCGTGTCGTTCAATTGAATGGCCACCGCTTCCGACAGTTCGCTCAAGGGTCGGCGATTCCCCAGATGTTGCGCCAGCAAGTCCTGCAACGAGGCACTGACGAAGAAGTATTGCTGCTTGAAGCGCAGCTCCTTGCCTTGCGGCGTGGTGTCATCGGGATATAGCACGCGCGACAGATTTTTTGCATCGATGGTATCGGCCACGGCGGCGGCATAGTTGCCGTGATTGAAGTACTCGACCCTGAACGGCGTTACCGCGCGTCCCGACCACAGACGCAGATGATTCACGCAGGGGCTTTGATTGCCGGGAATCAACATGTCATAGCCGATGGCCCACACATCCTGCGTGTCGACCCAGTGATGAAACACCTTGCCTTGCGCATCGCGATCGGACTGGCAACGTCCGCCGAAGTGCACCATGTAGCGCACACCGCCGCGGCCGCTTTCCCAGAAGTTCTGATATTGCAGCCAGGAACTGGCCAGCTCTTTCTGTGTTCCGTCTTCGGCGATCTTTTGCTGAAAGATGCCATAGTCGTAACGAATGCCATAACCGGTGGCGGCATAACCCAACGTCGCCAATGAATCGAGGAAACAGGCAGCAAGACGACCGAGACCGCCATTGCCGAGACCGGGGTCTTCTTCTTCTTCGGCAATGGCGTCGAGATCATGACCCATGTCGTGCACGGCTTCGCGCACTTCGGTGATCACTTCGGCGGGAAACGCCGATAGCGCGTTGACGAGGCTGCGACCGAGCAGAAATTCCATCGACAGATAACACACACGTTTCACATGTGCGGCATTGGCGCGACGCCATGATGCCAGCCACTGATCAGTGAGTTCTTCACGCACTGCAAGCACTAATGCATCGTAGATATCGCGGCGCGATGCCGTTGCCGGATCGCGACCCAAGCGACGTTGCAGACGATCGACAATAGCCTCTCGTACATGGCCGCGATATAGACGCACCGCCGGGGCAATGGCATTGATCGGCAGATCACTCATGTTGTTTCCCTTGAAACGTAAAGCTTGACTCGTCAATGCTGATGCAAGTGGTTGTCGGTCCCGAAGCCGGTTATGGACAAGTTGTGGTGCTGATCGAGTGCGCGTGAACTACTTGGTTTGCGTACTGATCACACGTTCTGCGGAAATCCTCCACAAGCCCGCATCGCGAACCAGATTCAATTCTTTCTGTACGTGGGTGGCGCCGAAATGCTGAACAAAGCTGGCGACGCGACGATCATTGCCTTGCTGCACGATCTTGAGATTGGTGACGCGACCATTGGGCAACGGACCTTCGTTGATTTCCTTGGCGCGCTGCGCCAGCCAGGCCTCCGCGCCCTCCGGCGCATCGCTGCTAAACTTGGCTGAGTACATCGCCATCACCGCTGTGCTGTTGCGCTCTGCCCAGGCCTGCGCCCAGTCCGCTACCATTTCTTCAGGCGACGCGGCGATGCGGCCGGCGGTGCCGAAGTACGAAGGCGAACGTTGCAGACACACCTTTTTGTCGACGCTCTTGCCATTGCTGGGTGGAATGGTCAGTGCGGCGCGGCGATCTTCCGATGCATCGCCAGGCACGTTCAGATGTGCGTGATCTTCCGCTTTCAGATAAGCGCCCTGATTCTCATCGCACTTGGCCGGTTTCGGTGTGGAGCTGCAGGCGCTTAAGGCCAACGCGATGCCCAGCAGTGCGGGCAAACAAAAGACGCGAAGCCGGTTGTGCAAAACGATTAATGCCATGAGGTGCTACTGATGATTGTGAAGAAGGCTTAATTAAAGCGGGTGCGAAGTATAGGCAGAGTCCGACTTCACAGCGACTGTCTAATAGGATCACGCTAAGCTACCGGGTGCGGCTGGCCTCTGTCTAGCAGCCTGCAGCAATGCGATATGAGATTCTGGAGCGCGTATGCAAATCGGCATGGTGGGATTGGGTCGCATGGGCGCGAACATGGTACGGCGCCTGCTACGCCACGGGCAGCAGTGTGTGGTGTTCGACGCGAATCCCGCCGCCACTGCCGACCTGGTTATCGCTGGCGCAGTGGCGGCCGATGCATTGCAGACGCTCGTAGCCAAGCTGAACGCGCCACGCGCCATCTGGTTGATGATCCCTGCTGCCGTGGTCAAGTTGGTGATGGCTGAGCTTGAACCGTTACTGCAACCGGGTGATGTCATCATCGATGGTGGCAATTCCGATTATCGCGATGCCATCGCGCATGCGAAGCGCCTGCGTGACAAGCAGATCGATTTCATCGACGTCGGCACTAGCGGCGGGGTATGGGGTCTGGAAGAAGGTTACTGCTTGATGATCGGCGGTCCGCAACAGGCGGTGCAGCGGCTCACGCCGATCTTCGCTGCACTCGCGCCCGGCGGTGCGACACCGGCGCCATCCACTGCGCAACAAGGCTATTTGCATTGCGGTCCATCGGGTGCGGGGCACTTCGTGAAGATGGTTCACAACGGCATCGAGTACGGCATGATGGCCGCGTTCGCCGAAGGATTTAACTTGCTGGCTAACGCCGGTCGTGGTCTGCATGCACGCAGTGCCGATGCCGAGACTGCACCGCTCACCGCGCCAGAAAATTATCAATTCGATCTCGATGTCGCGGCGATCGCCGAAGTGTGGCGTCACGGCAGTGTGGTGCGTTCATGGTTGCTCGACTTGTCGGCGCAGGCACTGCAACAAGATCCCACGCTGGACAGCTATGCCGGCCGCGTCTCCGATTCCGGCGAAGGCCGCTGGACCTTGCAAGCCGCCATCGATCTGGGCATTCCCATGCCGACGCTGGCAACGGCGTTGTTTTCGCGCTTCGGCTCGCAGAGCAACGATGTGTATGCCAACAAGATTTTATCGGCGATGCGCCATGAATTCGGCGGCCATGTGGAGAAGCGGCGCGATTGATTGACGATAAGCGAGATTCCCATGACTGAAGTACGCTCCGATGCATTGGTGTTGTTCGGTGCAAGCGGCGACCTCGCACATAAGAAAATATTTCCTGCGGTGTATGCCATGCATCGGCGTGGCTCGCTCAATATGCCGGTGGTGGGTGTGGCGACATCGGAGTGGGACGACGAACTGCTGCGTCAACATGCTGCTTCCGGCATTCAGCAATACGGCTCCGGCTACGATGAAGCGACCTTCGCGCGCTTCGCGGAACGTCTGCACTACGTGCGCGGCGATTATCGCGACGCAACGACCTTCATCAAATTGCGCCGTGCGTTGCCCGGCATACAGCGGCCGCTGTACTACTTGGCTATTCCACCGAGTTTGTTCCCGACGGTCATTCAGGGCCTGACTGCATCCGACTGCGCCAAAGGCGCGCGATTGGTGGTGGAGAAACCTTTTGGTCGCGATCTGGATTCCGCACTCAAGCTCAACGCGGTGCTGGCCAAGTGTTTTAGCGAAGACCATGTATTTCGCATCGACCACTACCTCGGCAAAGAGTCGGTGCAGAACTTGCTGTACTTCCGTTTCGCCAATTCATTTCTCGAGCCGATCTGGAATCGCAATTTCATCCAGCGCGTGCAGATCACCATGGCCGAAAATTTCGGCGTGCAAGGTCGCGGCAAGTTTTATGAAGAAGTGGGTGCCTTGCGTGATGTGGTGCAAAACCACTTGCTGCAGGTGGTTGCACACATTGGCCTGGAGCCGCCCACCGGCACGGGTGCAGAACCACTGCGTGACGAGCGTGCGAAAATCCTGCGCGCCATCAGGCCGCTGACCAATGCCGATATCGTGCGCGGCCAGTTCAATGGCTATCGCAACGAACCGGGCGTGGCGGCCGACTCGCAAGTCGAAACCTATGTGGCGGTAGAACTGTATATCGACTCGTGGCGTTGGCAGGGAGTGCCGTTTTATATCCGCACCGGCAAGTGCCTGCCGGTTACCGCGACGGAAGTGGTGGTGGAATTAAAACCGCCACCGCAAAAAATCTTCGATGCCGTTGACGCCGATCATCCCAACTATCTGCGGTTCCGTTTAGGCCCGGATCGCCTCACGATTGCGTTGGGCGCGCGCACCAAGCACTTCGGCGAAGCCATGCGCGGCGATGAAGTGGAGCTGTTCGCCACCAATACACAGAACGATGAAATGTCGGCCTACGAGCGATTGATCAGCGATGCACTCAAAGGTGACGGTACTTTGTTTGCGCGCGGCGATGGCATTGAATCCGCGTGGCGCATTGTCGATGGCGTGCTCAATAGCAAGGAACCAGTGCATCCGTACGAGCCCGGTTCATGGGGGCCGGAAGCGGCGGAGTCGTTGCCTGAGCCCGGCAGGTGGCGGGCACCAACTGCGGAGTGAGGCGATAGTTGGAACCAAACAGAGTGGCGACACACGCAATACAACTTCATTCACTACGAATGCCCAACTCAGTTAATTCAGCGGGCGTCAGTGCACGCCACGCGCCACGCTTTAATGTTCCCAGATGTATATGCATGATGCGCACGCGCTGTAGACGACGCACTTGGTACTCAAACGCAGTGCACATGCGGCGAATCTGACGATTCAATCCCTGTGTGAGCACGATGCGAAAGGTATTCGGTTGCACACGTGTGACCACACAAGGTTTGGTGAGTGTGCCGAGAATACGCACACCGCTGCTCATCCCTTTTATAAATGCGTCGGTGATCGGTTTGTCGACCGTCACGACATACTCTTTTTCATGTGCGTTCTCGACACGCAGAATTTTATTGACGATGTCGCCATTGTTGGTGAGCAGAATCAACCCTTCGGAATCTTTATCCAAGCGCCCAATGGGGAAGATGCGTTCGCTATGACCGATGAAGTCGATGATGTTGCCCTGCACGTGCCGCTCGGTGGTGCAGGTGATGCCGACGGGTTTATTCAGCGCAATGTAGATGTGCTGCTGCTTGCTGCCGATGGGTTTGCCATCGATTAAAACTTTATCGCCGTCTTCGACCTTGCTGCCTAGTGTTGCCGTAACACCATTAATGGTAATGCGGCCGGCTTCAATCCATGAATCTGCTTCGCGGCGCGAGCACACGCCGGTTTCACTGATGTATTTGTTGATGCGCTTGTTCATGAAATTTATAAGGAGCGCGTTCTATAAAACATGTCACACGCTTCGACGGAGATGGTGATTTTCGGCCACTAGGCCAGTAGAAGCGCCTTACCGATATTCATCACGGGAGTCATCCACCGGCCTTTTTTGCGCTATACCCCAGCTTGATCAACTCGGCGACCAGCGTGTCGCGATGTTCGCCTTGAATTTCAATCGTGCCATCCTTGGTCGTGCCGCCTGTACCGCAACGCTTTTTCAACTGCGTGCATAACTTGTCCAGCTCTGCAGGCACCAAGGCGAGACCGACAATCACGCTGACGCTTTTGCCGCCGCGACCCTTGGTTTCGCGCATCACGCGCACGACGCCATCGCCTTTCGCAACGGGCTTCTGCTGTTTGCACACACAGGCGGCCACCGGTTTGCTGCAATTGGGACACAGACGGCCGCCATCAGTGGAGTACACCAGTCCGCCGCTATTGATCTTTGATTTCTGCATATATAGTGAGCGCAACACATCGTAACAATGGCAAGGTTAGCGTGTGTCGCATTGGCTTGCCATTCATGTTGCTACATCATCTGCACACGAGTCTTCCATGAGTACATCGCGTTTTGTGCCTTATATTGCTGCCGATGCGCATCTGCCTGAATTTACCGTACGCGCCGTGCTGGTCGGCACCGTACTCGGCATGATCTTCGGCGCCTCGTCGTTGTACCTGGTGCTCAAAGTCGGCTTGACGGTGAGTGCGTCAATTCCAGTAGCGGTGATCTCGCTGACCTTGTTCAGACTGCTATCCCGTGTTGGCGGTCGCGATGCGAGCATCCTTGAGAACAATATCGCGCAGACGGCAGGCTCCGCGGGTGAGGGTATTGCTTTCGGTGTCGGTGTGACCATGCCTGCTGTGATGATCCTGGGTTTCGAACTGGAATTGACCAATGTGCTGCTGGTTGCGGCCATCGGCGCACTGATGGGCATCTTGATGATGATCCCGCTGCGCCGCGCGTTGATCGTGCACGAACATGGTCGTTTAAAATATCCCGAAGGTACGGCTTGCGCCGAAGTATTGAAGGCCGGCGCGTCAGTGGAATCGCGCGCTGCGGCATCGCCTGAAGCGAAAGCGGAAGAAGCGCAAGGTGCATTGCAGGGCTTGAGTGCGCAAACCATCTTCGCCGGCTTCGGCATCGGCCTTGTCTACAAAACACTCATGGCCGCTTTCAAATTGTGGAAGGACGTGCCGGAAAAAGTGTTTGCAGCGCCGTTGAAATCCGGATCGGTGAGCATCGAAGTGTCGCCCGAACTGTTGGGCGTGGGTTACATCATCGGCCCTGCCATTGCGGCCACCATGTGTGCCGGCGGTATCTTCACTTATCTCGCCTTGATTCCCATGATCCAGTATTTCGGCGGCGCCAATCCCGGCATCTTGTCGCCCGGCACGTTGCCGATTGCAGAGATGAGTGCCTCAGGTATTCGCAGCGCCTATGTGTTGTATATCGGCGCGGGCGCAGTGACTGCGGGCGGCGTAATCAGTTTGATTCGGTCGCTGCCCAGCATTGTGGGCAGTCTCAAACGAGGCTTTGGTGCCGATATCAGCCGCCGTGGTACGCCGTTATCTGGAGTGCGAACCGAGCAGGATTTATCGCTTAAATATGTATTGCTGGGTGTGGTGGTGCTGGTCGCATGGATCATGAGTGCGCCATCGCTGCATATGAATTTTCTCGGCGCGATCTTGCTGTTGGTGTTTGGATTTTTGTTTGTGGAAGTGTCGTCGCGTTTGACGGGTGAGATTGGTTCTTCGTCGAATCCAATTTCCGGCATGGTGATTGCGACGTTGTTGCTGACGTGTCTCGTGTTCTACGCGATGGGCTGGACGGGCACGAATTACTACGTCACTGCGTTGTCGGTGGGCGGCATTGTGTGTGTGGCTTCGGCCAATGCGGGCACCACGTCGCAGGATCTCAAGACTGGCTTTCTCATCGGCAGCACGCCACGTTTGCAGCAGTACGCCATCATCATTGGCAGCTTGATGTCGGTGTTGGTGCTGGGACCGATATTGATGCGCCTCAACCAAACCGCTACCGTCTACGTGCCGATTGCGCAAGTGGCGCCGCAGGGTTTGCAAACCAATGTGCAGTCACTGACCGGGCAACGCGAATCGTTGCAAGGACCACAGGCGCACGATGATCAAGCCAGTTACCGCATCTGGCACAAACGCGATGACCAAGGTGGTCCGGCCGGCAAGTATCTGGTGAATGACCAGGGGCAGGCGGTGTGGTTGGTTGATCCAGGCATCAACGGCCGCTTTACAACCAGGCCCGATGGCACCGAAGTACGCAAGTTCGACGCGCCCAAGGCAACGTTGATGTCGTACATCATTCGCGGTGTGCTCGACAGTCAACTGCCCTGGGGACTGGTGCTGCTGGGCGTGATGATCGCGCTGGCGGTGGAGCTGTGCGGCATCGGTTCGTTGCCGTTTGCAGTGGGGGTGTACTTGCCGCTGTCTACGACCGCACCCATTCTGGTGGGCGGCTTGATTCGCTGGTGGACCGATCGCAGACGCAAGGTGCTGGCGACGCAACGAGGCGAAAGCGAGGCGCAGCAAGCGGCTAATGCAGATCGAAGCGCAGGGGTGTTAATGGCCTCGGGCTATATCGCCGGCGGCGCAATTGCGGGCATTGTGATTGCCCTAATGGCAGGTGTGTTCGAATCCACTGACGCCAAGCTCGGCGCGTGGGCGGCAGCGAACAATCCTTTCTACTCAGGCGCATGGGCGGATGCCTTGGCGCTGATTCCGTTCGTGCTGCTTAGCCTCGTCCTGCTGCTAGCAGGGCGGGAGAAAGCACGTTCTTGATATCTAGCCCAACAGCCCTTGGGTGGCAATTACGCAACCTGTGGCTGTTGGTTTTTGCATCCCGCGATTGGCGGGGATGTTTTGTCGACTTAGCCTTCTGCGCCAGCCTGCAGGGCTAGGAACAGGGCAACGCCGACCAAAAACACGATAGCTACAACTGACATGACATTTACCTCTCTACCTTTCAATAATGCTGCATCGCAATATTGTGCTATGCAGCATATTCCTGCTCCGGCCGTGATGCAATAGGTAATATCGAGCTGGCGGGAGTGGTTGGCAGTATTTAGCCAGTTGTTCGGGTTAATGAGCGCGCGTAAGTGTTTGTCTTGTTAGATTTTTGTGATTAAACCTGCCTAGACTGCAAAGTAGTGTTAACGGCGCTGTGGTTTTGTGAGGCAGGTCACGAAGTAAGCAAGTGGGGAACTCCACCTTCGCATGCCGAGACCAATGCCAACTGCTGATGGCACGAAAAGCCCGGTTTCGTGGACCGAAACGGCTGGGTTATGGCTAATTTTTTTGGTTTGAATGACTGCTGAAGGCGAATGCAATGAACAAAGGTGTGTGGTGCGCGGCGATGGTGGGCCTGGTGTTGGCGGCATGCAGTTCGAGTGGAGCGCGGGATTCAGCTCCATTAAAGGCCGCTCAACCGGTCAGCGGTTTGCAGCCGGAATACTTCGACAACACCGTGCGGCCGCAGGACGATTTGTATCGCCACATCAATGGCAAGTGGCTCGACAGCGTCGAGATTCCCGCCGACAAAGCCCGCTATGGCGCCTTCTACGAATTAGCCGACGCCGCCGAGGTGCAGTTGCACGAGATTGTCGATGAGCTGAGCAATAGTCCGACGCCGCTCACCGATGCCGATGCCATCAAAATTCGTGATTTGTATGCCAGCTTCATGAACGAGTCGCGCCTAGCCGAACTGGGCGTCAGTCCATTGCAGTCCGAGCTCGCGGCCATCGACAAGTTGCCATCGCGCGATGCAGTTGCCACTCACATTGCCTATCTCGCTCAGTTGGGTGTGGATGTGCCGCTGGTGCCTTACGTGCATCAAGACAATCGCGACTCCACGCGTTATGCGATGGACTTGTATCAATCGGGATTGGGTTTGCCTGATCGCGATTACTACTTGATGGATGGCGACGATGGCACTTACAAAAAAATTCGCAACGCGTATTTGGACCACATTGCTGCGATGTTGAATCTCGCCGGTCAAAAAAATTCCGTACAGGCCGCGCAACAGATTTTGCAGCTGGAAACAAATCTCGCGCGTGTGCAATGGGACAAGGTGGTTAACCGCGATCCCATCAAAACTTACAACAAGTATCCGTTGAAAAAATTAACTGTGCTGGCGCCGGGCTTCGACTGGCCGCACTACATGCAGGCACTGGGCATCACCAATAAGGTCGACTATCTGTTGATCAGTCAGCCCAGCTATGTCACGGCGTATAGCAAGCTGCTGCGCACGACCCCGCTGCCTGAATGGAAGAACTATCTCAAGTTCCGACTTATCTCCGAATACGCGCCCTATCTGTCGCAGAACTTTGTCGATACCAATTTTGCGTTTGTCGGTACTACGCTGCGCGGCATACCCGCCAACCGGCCACGCTGGAAACGCGGCCTGACCGTGATCGAATCAGCTATCGGCGAAGGCATGGGCAAACTCTATGTGGCCAAGCATTTCCCGCCTGAAAACAAGCAGCGTATGGAAAAGTTGGTGGGCAACTTGCTCACTGCGTATCACGAATCGATCGATGGACTTGATTGGATGAGCCCAGTCACCAAGCAAGCTGCGCAGGAGAAGCTTGGCAAGCTCATGGTGAAGATCGGTTATCCGCAGCAGTGGCGCGATTACTCGGCGCTGCAAATTACCGCCGATGATCTGGTGGGTAATGTCATGCGTGCGCAGCGTTTCGGCTATCAGCGGCAAATCAACAAGCTCGGCAAGCCCATCGATCGCGCCGAGTGGATCATGACGCCGCAAACGGTGAATGCTTACTACAACCCCGAGCTCAATGAGATCGTATTTCCTGCCGCGATTCTGCAACCGCCATTCTTCAATGTGCTGGCTGACGATGCGGCTAACTATGGTGGTATTGGTGCGGTGATCGGTCACGAGATCAGTCATGGCTTTGACGATCAAGGTAGCCAGTACGACGGCGACGGCAATCTGCGCGATTGGTGGAGCAAAGAAGATCACGAAAAATTCACCGCTAAGACCAATGCCTTAATTGCCCAATACAGCGCCTATGAGCCGATACCCGGTTACAAAGTAAATGGCGGATTGACGCTGGGCGAAAACATCGCCGACAACTCAGGGTTGACCATCGCACACAAAGCGTATGTGTTGTCGTTGCAAGGCAAGACTGCGCCGGTCATGGATGGCATGACTGGTGAACAGCGTTTCTATGGCGGCTGGACACAGGTGTGGCGCAACAAAGCACGTCAGCAGGAGCAGATTCGTTTGCTGGCGATTGATCCGCATTCGCCGGCGCAAATACGTCCAGCCGGTGCTGCGGTGAATCAGGAGTCTTTTTATACAGCTTTTGACGTGAAGCCTGGCGATAAGATGTATGTGCCGCCCGAGAAGCGAGTGACGATTTGGTAAACGTTAGCAGCGGATGTTGTTCTGTGTAGGAGCGACCTGATTCAATGGATGGGGCTGCTCCTACACAAGATGATAAATCTAATCGCCCAGTAGTTAACTCAGCCTATTCAAACCATTGAAGGCGGCAGTGCGGTACGCTTCCGCCATGGTCGGATAATTAAACGTCGCGCTAGTGAAGTAACGAATATCGTTGATGTCGTCGCTGGCCATCACCGTCTGACCGATGTGTACAATTTCCGACGCGCCGTCACCAAAGCAATGCACGCCGAGAATTTTGTAAGTCTGCGAATTGAAGATGATCTTCAACATGCCGACTTTCTCGCCGGTCATTTGCGCGCGCGCCAAGCTTTTGAACGAACAATGGCCGACTTCATACGGCACCTTCTCGGCTTGCAATTGTTGTTCGTCCTTGCCGATCGAAGAAATTTCCGGAATGGTATAGATGCCGCTGGGCACCATCGCTAAGGAGTGCGGCGCGATGTCTGGTGTGAGAATGTGTTGTGACGCATGCGAGCCTTGCACATAGGCGGCACCTGCCAGCGCCGGCGGACCAACCACATCGCCCACTGCATAAATGTTCGACACGCTGGTTTGATAGTGCGCATTCACGCTTAGCTGGCCGCGTGAGTTGGGCACGATGCCCAATGCTTCCAATCCCATGTCCTGTGTGTTGCCGGTGCGACCATTAGCCCACAGCAAAATATCCGACTTGATACGGCGACCCGATTGCAACTCCAGCACGACGTCGTTGCTGCGTGCAGTCACGCCAGCGAACTGTTCATTGTGTCGAATGACGCAACCTTGCTCGCGCAGGTGATAAGACAGCGCTTCGGCAATCTCTTCATCCATGAACGACAGCAGGCGATCCTGTGTATTGACCAAGGTGACCTTGGCGCCCAGGTTGATGAAGATGCTGGCGTACTCACAACCGATTACACCGGCGCCATAAATCGTTACTGAGAAAGGTTGGTCCTGGTAACGCAGCACGCTATCGCTGTCGAGAATGCGTGGATGATTGAAGTCCAGTTCCGGCGGATGATATGGACGCGACCCTGTAGCAATAATGAAGTGCTTAGCCTGTACGCGTGTGATGGCGCCGTTGCTGGCCTGCACTTCCAAAGTGTGTGGATCGATGAAGCGTGCATGGCCGGCAAAGATGGTAATGCGGTTGCGCTCATAGGCGCGCAACCGTGACGCAACTTGTGTTTCCACCACACGATTGGCGTTGCTCAAAATTTGCGGAAACGTCATCTTCAGTGCGCCGTGTGCTTCTTTCAGCATCGGGTTCTGTCGCATGGCATGCAGAGTTTGCACAGCATGGCGTAATGCCTTGCTGGGGATGGTGCCCCAGTGTGTGCAGCCACCGCCGACTTCGGCATGGCGCTCCACCAGCGCAACGCTTTGATGATGCTTTGCGGCGTTCATTGCCGCGCCTTCGCCGCCCGGACCGCTGCCGATGACAACAACATCGAATACCTGTTCGCCGCTCATGGTTGCTGGCCTGAATCGTTGGATTGTTTACGCTGCTCGTGACGAATGGTACTCACCGTGTACCACATAAATGCACTGATCACGCCGATGAGGATGGACATCAATAACGCCAGCACCGGTCTGAAGCGATAAGCTTCGACAATACCCCAGAGCACTCCGATGGGCGTGCTGACCAGCAGAATAGGTTTGGCGATGCGCAAGGGGCCCTCTTACGTGTTGATGCCGGCAGCCTAATTATGAAAATTTCTTGGTCGAGGATTGTGCAACAAAACTCGCCGCGTTGGGCGCGCAATGGTGGTGCGCTTGCGCGGCTAGTAAGCGACGTCGTTGTGCAGCTGTGAGCGTCGATACGTATGCGGAATCGGCATCGTAAAAACGCCATGGACGCTCCGCCCATTCGGCTGCGTAGTCGATGCCAACGCGTTTGGCGCTGACGATGTTCGGTGTGCGTGCATTATCTGCGGCTTCAATCCACAGCTTATTGCCGAGCAGGTCGGCGCCATTTTGTTCGCGATCGATATGCATGGCGCGACACAACAAGCCTGGGCCGTGAGTTTTTTCGGTGATTGCAGCAATGGGTTCAATGCCGCGAATCAACACAGCGTGAGGCACACCGGCTTCACGAGTTACTACATTCACGCAATGCCACATGCCGTAGATGAGATACACATAGGCATGGCCGGGTGCGCCGAACATGACCGTGTTGCGCGGTGTCTGGCCGCGTGCCGAGTGCGCGGCGAGATCTTCCGGTCCTTGATAAGCCTCAGTCTCAACAATACGCCCGATGCGAATTTGCTTGCCGACTCGATGTAGCAAGCACATGCCAATCAACGCCTGCGCCACCACGAGCGTGTCCTGTTCGAAAAAACTTCGCTTTGGTTTGCCGCTCACGAATGAAACAATCGAATACAACAAATTCAGAATAAAAAAGCCGATGGGGTCACCATCGGCTTTGGTTCAATCAGCGGTTCACTTAGTGCTACAGCCGAATCAATCTTCGATGAGGAAGCTGCGCAGTTGTTCGCTGCGTGAAGGATGACGCAACTTGCGCAGCGCCTTGGCTTCGATCTGACGAATGCGTTCGCGCGTTACATCGAATTGCTTGCCCACTTCTTCCAGCGTGTGATCGGTATTCATGTCGATACCGAAACGCATGCGCAGCACTTTAGCTTCACGTGGTGTCAAACCAGCGAGCACGGCGTGCGTAGTTTCGCGCAACGATTCCATGGTGGCGGAATCAATCGGTGAATCCACCGCGGTGTCTTCGATGAAATCACCCAAGTGCGAATCTTCATCGTCGCCAATCGGCGTTTCCATCGAGATCGGTTCCTTGGCGATCTTCAGCACCTTGCGAACCTTGTCTTCCGGCATCTCCATGCGCACCGCCAGTTCTTCCGGCGTCGGCTCGCGACCCATTTCCTGCAGCATCTGCCGCGAAATGCGGTTGAGCTTGTTGATGGTTTCGATCATGTGCACGGGAATACGAATGGTGCGCGCCTGGTCGGCAATCGAACGCGTGATGGCCTGACGAATCCACCACGTTGCATACGTGGAGAATTTATAACCGCGACGATATTCGAATTTGTCCACGGCTTTCATCGAACCGATGTTGCCTTCCTGGATCAGATCGAGGAACTGCAAGCCACGATTGGTGTACTTCTTCGCAATCGAAATCACCAAGCGCAGGTTGGCTTCCACCATTTCCTTCTTGGCGCGACGCGCCTTGGCTTCGCCCACGGCGATTTCGCGATTGATTTCCTTCACCGATGCAATGGTGAGATGAATGGTGCTTTCCATCTCGGCCAGCTTTTTCTGCTGGGTTTCCACTTCGTCACGATGCTTGGCCAAGGCAGCTGAGTGCTTGCGCTTGGCGCGGATATGCTTGTCCAGCCAGGTGAGATTGGTCTCATTGCTGGGGAAGGTAGAGATGAAGTCTTTACGCGGCATGCCGGCATCGCGCACACACAGCAACATGACTTGCTTTTCAATATTGCGGATATCGCCCAATGTCTGACGAATCTGCGTGATCAGCAGATCAAACATCTTCGGCGACAGCTTGAGTTCCATGAACTCATCCGAAACCTTCTTGCGCAGCTTCTGTACTTTGGGATCGTCTGGGCCCTTCTCGGTCATGGCCTTTTGCACTTGCGCAAACAGCTTGCCGATGGATTCGAAACGACGCGCTGCCTCTTCAGGATCCGGGCCGGTATCGACGGCTTCTTCCTCTTCGCCCTCGGCCGTGCCTTCTTCGTCGTCCGACTCGTCATCGAGTTCTTTGGCGGCTTCGGCCAACTTCGGATTAACCGGCGCGGCAATTTCATCCGGTGCATTCGGATCGATGAAACCAACAATCACGTCCGCCAGACGCACAGTCTGCGTGGCAACGCCGGCATACTGGCCCAGCAACAGAGAGAACGTGGGCGGATACATCGACAGCGCGATCTTGACCGCATCTAGGCCTTCTTCGATGCGCTTGGCGATGCGGATTTCACCTTCGCGCGTCAACAACTCAACGGTACCCATTTCGCGCATGTACATGCGTACGGGATCGGTGGTGCGACCGAATTCGGCATCCACAGTGGCGAGTGCAGCGGCAGCTTCTTCAGCGGCTTCTTCATCGGCGACGACGGGTTCAGCGAGCAACATCGACTCGGCATCCGGTGCTTTTTCATACACCGTGATGCCCATGTCGTTAATCATGTTAACGATGTCTTCGATCTGTTCCGGATCGACGATTTCGCTCGGCAGGTGATCATTGACCTCGGCATAGGTCAGAAACCCTTGTTCCTTGCCACGCGCGATCAGTAACTTCAACTGAGATTGACGCTCGTCAGCAATGCTGGGCGTCGCAGGAATCGTCTCTTTCTTGGCCGTGGTCTTACTCAAGGCTGATGCCCTCACCATTAAAACGCGGGAAAGCGCGGGGGGATAAAAGGACCGCGCATTCTACTTAGAGAGACGGTCCATAGCTAGGTTCGGTGGAACAAAGTTCTGGGCCCGTCCGTTACACAAATGTCCATTTACCAGAATGCGGTTGTCCAGCTTCCCCTACCAATTCATGCAGGTAATTCGATACCGCGGCAGATCCGTTATCGGCAGATCAAGGTGGGGGTTAAGTAGCGGCTTTCAACCGGCACCACGAGTTTGAATCAAGTTGCGCAGCTCTTGTTTTTCCTCGGCACTCAACGCGCCCAGGTGAAAACGTCGCATTAGTTCATCAAATCTTTCTTGAGGATACTGATTGGCAATAAGGCGTTCGCTAGCTTTTTTTACCTCATCCGTAGCAATTTCAATATTGCTGGCGGGCGGGTCTCTCAATAAAAGTTTATCGATGTAATGAAAGTCCGGCCGTTGTCGCCAGCGCTCCAGCAACGCCGCCGGGGTTAACCCAGGTTGCGCTTGCAGCTCGCTGGCCAATTGAATGAGCAGGGTCATGCCGGGTTTGTCGATGCGCTGCAGTTCATCCAGCCGCGTCAGCGCGAGTGCGGCGGCGGGATAGTGCAGCAGATTCTGAATGATCTGGCGCACCAAGCTGCCGCGTCCCGGGCTGTCGGGAGCGGCAAAAGATCTGGGCGTGCTGCTCGCTTTGGCCGCGGTGCGGGGAATCAATTGCCGCAGGCGGTCCTCGGAAATACCCAACGCGGCGGCCAACGGCTGGTACAGCAGGGTTCGGTAGTTGTCATCGCTGAGCAAGCTCAGCAAGCGTTGTGCCTCGGCAATGAATTGCGCACGACCGTCGACATTGCTGAGATCAAAACGCGCCGTCAATTCATTGATCAAGTACGTCGACAGCGGCGCGGCCGAATTGATGCGTGCTTCGAACGCGGCTTGTCCTGCTTCGCGAATCAATGAATCGGGATCGTGTTTTTCCGGCAGCAACAGAAAGCGCAGCAAGTAGCCTTCGCTGACCACCGGCAACGCCACTTCCAGTGCTTTCCATGCTGCCGCGCGACCGGCACGATCACCATCGAAGCAAAACACCACGGTATTGCAAACGCGGAACAACCGCTTCAAATGCTCGGGTGTGGTCGCGGTGCCCAGTGTGGCCACTGCATAAGTCACACCGGCTTGATGCAGGCTGACCACATCCATATAGCCTTCAACCACCAGCAATTGCTTCAACTGCCGCGTGCTTTGTCGTGCTTCGTACAGGCCATACAGTTCGCGGCCTTTGTGAAATAACTCGGTTTCCGGCGAATTGAGGTACTTGGGTTCGCCTTGATCAATGATGCGACCGCCAAAGCCAATGGTGCGACCGCGTGAATCGCGGATCGGAAACATCACACGCTGACGAAAGCGATCGTAAAAACCATTCTTGCTGTCGCGTTCGATCAACAGGCCCACGGCAACCAGATCGCGTAGCGCCGCGTCATTGTGGCCGAGATGTTTAATCACGCCATCCCACGCGTCGGGTGCGTAACCAATACCGAAGCGTGTTGCTGTGTCGCTCGTAACGCCACGTTTCTTCAGGTAATCGATAGCGGGTTGCGAGTTACGCAATTGCTGGCGGTAATACTCGCCGGCTTGTTCCAGCAGCGCGTAGTGATCCTGGCTGGGCTTGGCGGCGGCATTTGCAACAGCTTCTTCGCGCGGCACATCGAGGCCGGCGCGCGCCGCCAGTTCTTCCACTGCTTCAACGAAGTTGAGGTGGTCGTACTCCATCAAGAAACCCAGCGCCGTGCCGTGCGCGCCGCAACCGAAGCAGTGATAGAACTGTTTGTCCGGCACTACATTAAAGGACGGCGTTTTCTCGTCGTGAAACGGGCAGCAGGCTTTGTATTCCTTGCCCGCTTTGCGAAGCGGCACGCGCGTGCCAATCACATCGACAATGTCGGTGCGTGCGATCAACTGGTCGATGAAGTATTGCGGGATGCGTCCGGACACGAGTCGCAGGCTGCTGGAAAAGGGAGTGCACAGTAGCAGCAGCCGCGCTGCGGGTGCAAAGCAAGCGCACGCGAGGTAGGGTCGTGTGGAGCGTCGCTCGCGAATGCGCCAGGCGATCTGCAGCGGCAACGCGGTTGCCTGCGTGCCATCTATTAAGTGCGTGTATGGCTGGCAGCCGGCACTGCCGCTGGCCCGCCAGCCGATGCCGATATGCAATCGACCAAAGTTACAGCCGGTCGCTCGGCTCGTTTCTGTGACCAACAGCACTATCGCCTGCGCCCTCTTTAAAGATTTTCCGTCGTGGGGCGATATTTTGATGAGGCGCCACGGAATCGGCCCGCAACACATCGAAGAATTTTTTTTGGCGGCAGTGGGGTTGGCACTCAGATGTTGGATGCAAAGTTATCGTTACACATGACGGCGGTGCGTTCGTATCGCGAACGTCTGGCGGTGTTACAAGGTGTGTGGGACAACCTGTCGTTGCTGTCGCAGATGACCGGCGACGGCACCAACATGCAGACCACGCGCAGCGCGTTCGAGAAACTTGCCGGTACGCTGGTGATGAATCTCGCTGCCGAGAGTCAGAACAAAGCCGTGCAGGCGCTACGCAGCAAGGCGCAGGTGGCCATTGATGTGTTGGTGCGCAATTTATTCGAGCGCACCGCGGACATCGGCTTTCTATGTGCCGATCAGGACGTGCAGCAATTCATGCTGACGCATGGCGTTCGCGATGCGGATGTCGGCGATCAGGCTACTCAGTCGGCGCACCGCGCTCTGCAGCAGCGTCTTGCCGAATACGTCGCCAAGTATTCCGTGTATGAAAACATCGTGCTGCTCTCACCCGGCGGCGACGTGTTGTTGCAACTCAATGGTGAGCCGGCAGTGACGCGCAGCAACGATCCGTTGCTCGCCGAAAGTTTGCGCACTTCATCCGGCTATGTGGAAACCTTTCGCAAGGTGGATCTGTTTCCGCAGCGCGAACAGAGTCTGATTTATTCGTATCGCGTGACTGCCGGGCATCAAACCGTCGGCGTGTTATGCCTATGCTTTCGCTTCGACGATGAAACCCAGGCGATCTTCAAGAAGTTGCTCAGTGCGCAAACCGCGGTGCGCGACTGGACAGTGCTCGCTTATGTCGATGCCGAACAGCGGGTCATCGCCAGTAGCGATCGCTGGCAGATTCCGGTCGGCGCGACGTTTGACGTTGTTAATGATGCCGGCGACATTCTGCGTTTTGCCGGCCGTGAATATCTGTCGGTCAACTGTGCCGCCAAGTCGTATCAAGGTTATGGCGGTCCGGGCTGGTCGTGCCGAGCATTAATTCCGCTGGAACAGGCGTGCAATACCGACGATGACAGCCGCGAGACGTTGCCGCCCGCAGCGTTGGCAGCCATGCGCCATGACAGCGCCGCGTTTTCGCCGGAGCTGCAGCAAGTGCCCATTCAGGCCGAAGCCATTCAACGCGAATTGAATCGCACCGTATGGAATGGCCACATCCGCATCGGCAATCAAAGCGATAAAAACAGCGTGTTCTCCAAAGTGTTGTTGCGCGAAATCAGTCACAACGGGCGCAAGACGCAGGAAGTGTTCGAACGTTCCATCGGCGATCTGCAACAAACCGTGGTGTCCAGCATCTTCCGCGATAGTCTGGCCACGGCCGCGTTATGTGTCGACATTCTCGATCGCAATTTGTACGAACGCGCCAACGATTGTCGTTGGTGGGCACTGGATCGCACGCTGTCGCGATGCTTGAGTGCGGGCGAGCAGCAGGCGGCGGAAATGACCAAGGTGCTGCAGCACATCAATCAGCTTTATACGGTGTATCGAACTTTAGTGGTGTTCGATGCACAGGCGCGTGTGGTCGCGGTATCCAACCCGCGGTATCAATCTGCGATCGGCAAGGTCATCGACAAGCCCTGGGCGCGCGCTACGCTGGCATTGATGAAGTCGCAGAGTTATCACGTCTCGCCGTTTGAACCCAGCGCGTTTTACGACAATCAACCGACACTGATTTACGGCGCCGCGATTCGTTCGGAGCAGGGGCGCGTGGTGGGTGGCATCGGTGTGGTGTTCGATACCACGCCACAACTGCAGGCTATCTTAAACGATGCCCTGCTGGGCAGACGCGAGGGCAGCGTGGCGATGTTTGTCGACAAAGATGGTCAGGTGTTGTCTTCCACCGGTAATCATGCGCCCGGCGAGAAAATCGAATTGGATGCCGAACTATTGTCGCCACCGCCCGCAGGGTTGGTGCGCGTGGTCGCCATCAATGGCATGCACTATGTAGTCGGTGCGCAATTAACGCCGGGCTATCGCGAATATCCCGGTTTGAATGCGGTGGCGCTGGTGATGATTCCGCTGGGTGCAGTGAATGATGCAACGGTCAGTGCGCCGCCGACGCGACACAGCATGCAGCATCAACATGCGCCGGCCGGAACGGCGAGCCTCGAATTGGCCACGTTCTGGGTGGCCGACCAATGGCTGGGCATACCGCTGGCCGAGGTCATCGAAGCAGTGGATACGCGGCAATTGCACACACTGCCGAACAAGCTGCGCGGGCAAGCCGGTTATCTCATGTACGCAGGGCAGGCCGTGATGGTGGCGGACCTCGCGGCGTTGATGGATCGCAAACGACGCACAGCCAAGGGCGAAATCGTGCTGGTACGCATCAGTAACGGCAAAACGCTGGGATTACTGGTCGATAGCCTCGATGACATACCGCAGATCAATGCCAACGATGTGGTGAAGTCGCTCGACATGTTCACCAATCGTGGACTCACCGATGCGGTGGTGCGTTCACCCAGCGCCGAAGGTCCGTTGTTGTTGATACTGAATGCAGATCGCGTTACCTCAACACTGAGTGGACAGGAAGTGATCAGCACCAGGCAGGCATCGTAGTTCGCGAAGTTTGCCGGCCTGAAATATTGAAGCAGTGGAATGATGACGTCTCCATAACGTTTGCTTCTTTACCGCTTCCCGCGCGCTCACGTCCCACATCACACAGAAACATACAATGTGTGAGTTGATCGTTCGAGTATTAGTGCGAATGAACCGAGTCGATCCAGCTCGACTCGGATTGAGTCGCTGAAACTCTGTTCACATCACCTGAGTCACAGCCGTTGCTCCAACGGCTGCAAAGGGCATCAAGCGCCGAGCTTGCTCTTGATGATGGCGCTGACGGCGGCCATGTCGGCGCGACCGGCGGCCTGCTGCTTCACTGCTGCGACTACCTTGCCCATGTCCTTGATGCTGGTGGCGCCGCTGCTGGCGATAGCGGCAGTGATCACTGCATCGATTTCGGCGGCTGAGAGTTGTTGCGGCAGATACGCCTGCAACTGAGTGATTTCGGCGGTTTCCTTGGCGGCCAGATCTTCACGCGCGCCGGCCTTGAATTGCTCCACCGACTCTTTGCGCATCTTGATCATCTTTTCCAGCACCGCCATCACCTGCGCATCGTCGAGCGTGATGCGCTCGTCGACTTCGCGTTGCTTGATGGCGGCTTGCAGCATGCGGATGGTGCCGAGGCGTTCGGCATCCTTGGCGCGCATGGCTGCCTTCATGTCCTCGCTGATGCGTTCTTTAAGAGACATCGGCGATGGTCGTGTTAGGCGCGCGCGGCTGGACGGGCAGCCACGGCGGGACGACCGCGCGGTGCGCTGGAAGGACGGTTGCTACGCTTCATATGGCGCTTTACGGCAGCGGCCTTTTTGCGTTTCCGTTCCTGGGTCGGCTTCTCGTAGAATTCACGGCGACGCAGCTCGGTCAACACACCGGCCTTTTCGCAGGCGCGCTTGAAACGGCGCAGGGCGGCATCGAAATATTCGTTCTCTCGAACGCGAACGCTAGGCATCGCAACCTCGAACTATCTATTTAAGGTAGAGACTGGCATCACCAGTCTTCTGATTAGAGACCGGCAGTCACCGGTACGGGGGAAAAAGAGCGCGGCAGTTTAATGAGCCCGGGGCCGAAAAGCAAAGCCCGGTGGGCTGACTATTTGAATGGTTCGGGAAATTTTGACGGAGTTTGGATGAGAGAGCGCATGCGCGTACTGGCGATCGAGACTTCCTGCGACGAAACCGCCGCGGCGGTGTACGACAGTGACCAGGGCTTGCTGGCCCACCAGTTATATAGCCAGGTCGCCATGCACGCCCAGTATGGCGGCGTAGTGCCGGAACTGGCGTCGCGCGATCACGTGCGCAAGATCATTCCCTTGCTCGATGCGGCATTGAAACAAGCCGACACCTCGCGACAGGAATTGGATGGCGTGGCGTATACCGCCGGTCCAGGGCTGATCGGTGCGCTGCTGGTCGGGGCGGCGGTGGCGCGCAGTTTTGCCTTGGCCAACGGCATCCCCGCGTTGGGGGTGCATCATCTGGAAGGACATTTATTGGCGCCGATGCTCGAAGCTAATCCTCCCGAATATCCGTTTGTGGCGCTGCTGGTATCCGGTGGGCACACCTTGCTTGCAGAGGTTGCTGGTCTTGGCGAATACCGCATTCTTGGCAGCACGATGGATGACGCCGCCGGTGAGGCTTTCGACAAAACCGCCAAAGCCATGGGCTTACCGTACCCCGGTGGTCCGGCGCTGGCGCAACTAGCGGAGCGCGGCACACCTGGGCGATTTACGTTTCCGCGGCCAATGCTGGATCGGCCCGGCCTCGATTTCAGTTTCAGTGGTTTGAAAACAGCCGTGGTAGTGACGTTGCGCGATCTCACGCTGGATGATCAAACCCGTGCCGATGTTGCACGCGGTTTTCAGGATGCCGTGATCGCGACGCTCGCTGCCAAGTGCGCGCGAGCGTTAGACCAAACCGGCGTACGCACCTTGGTAGTGGCCGGTGGCGTCGGCGCCAATCGCGCCTTGCGTGCACGATTGCTCGAGCTGGGCGAACAGCGTGGCGTGAAGGTGTGCTATCCGCGTCCCGAGTTTTGTACCGACAATGCCGCCATGATTGCGTATGCCGGTTGTCAGCGTTTATTACGCGGTCAACACGATGACTTGAGTATTCGCGCCATGGCGCGCTGGCCTATCGACACGCTGACCCGCCCCGAAACGTTTAACCCGATTTCCTAGCATTAATGGATATGTATGACAGATAAAATTTTTCTGACCGGCCTGCGCACCGAATGCATCGTGGGAATCTGGGACTGGGAGCGCAAGGTCAAACAACCGGTGGTGGTGGATCTGGAAATGGCCACCGATATTCGCAAGGCGGCGCTCAGTGATCACATCGATGACACGCTCGATTACAAGAAGGTCAGCAAGCGTTTGTTGAGCTTTATTGGCGAGTCGCAATTCCAGCTAGTAGAGACCCTCACAGAAAATATAGCCAAAATCGTAATTACAGAGTTCGATGTTCCTTGGGTACGTGTTAGATTGAACAAACAGGGTGCGATTCGCAACTCGCGGGATGTAGGGATATTGATTGAGCGTCGTGCCGAAGATTACCTACAACCTAGCTAGAGATAAAACATGCCTGATGTTTATGTTGCTGCGGGCAGCAATATTCAGCCTGAATTAAACCTGCGCAGCGCAATTTCAGCCTTAAAAAGACGTCTCGGTGACCTTCGCATATCACGCGCATATCGCAACAAAGCGGTAGGATTTGAAGGCCCCGATTTTATCAACCTGGTAATCGGCTTCGAGACCGAACTGACCCTCACCGAAGTACTGTCGGTGCTGCAGGCGGTTGAAGGTCTATGCGGCCGGCCGCGCAAAGCGCCGAAATTCGAGCCGCGTTCCATGGATCTGGATCTGCTGCTCTACGGCGATATGGTTTGCGCCACTCACGCCATCACCTTGCCGCGCCCGGATCTCATCAAGAAGGTGTACATGCTTGGACCGTTGGCCGAACTGGCGCCGGACTTCGTGCATCCCACGCTCAAACAAACCATTGGCGAGTTGTGGCAAGGCTTCGATAAAACTGCGCATCCGATGGCGCTGGTTACGATCTGAAGCGAGCGCACAGCGCACGACGGCGATTAGCATGGGCTACCAACCAATGCTGCGACCGCCATCGATCGCCAGAATCTGACCGGTGACATACGGCGCGTCCTTGGCAAAAAACAAGGCCGCGCGCGCGATGTCGTCGGGCGCACCGGTGCGCTTGAGTGCGGTCTTGTCGATGATTTCCTGCTGCAACGCTGCGCTCATTTCATGTTCAGGCCACAGCACTGGACCGGGCGCGATGCCATTCACCCGCACTTCCGGACCCAGCTCGCGCGCCAATGATTTGGTCAAGGTCACCAAGCCCGCCTTGGCGACGGAATACACCGTGTGCTCGGGCAATGGCCGCTGCGCGTGAATGTCGACCATGTTGATGATCAAGCCCCGCGCGGCGCGCAACGCCGGCGCCGCGGCCTGCGCTAAAAACAGCGGTGCTTTCAGATTGCTGCCGACCAGCTCGTCCCAATTGCGCTCGGTGATCGTGCCTACCGGCGTCGGATAAAAACTCGATGCGTTGTTGACAAGAATGTCGAGTCGACCGAACCGTTGCAGCGTTTGCGTCACCAATGCCGGCAACGCCGCGGTGTCGAGCAAATCGCAACACAACGCTAGGGCAGAGCTGGCACGTCGATCATTCAATTCGGCGACCAGCGCATCCGCGCCCTGCTTCGAGCTACGATAATGAATCACGACCTGCGCGCCCGCGCCGTGCAATGCACGCGCAATGGCATTGCCAATACGTTTCGCGCCGCCGGTAATCAACGCGACCCGACCGTTGAGTGCAGAAGTGGAGGTGCTGTCAGTCATGATCGTAGCCGGACGATGAATGGTGAGAATGAATCAAAAATCTGATCGCCGTCACTTGCAAAGATTTCCCGCTCCGCTGCAATGACCGATGCAAATTACCTCTAACCAGCAAATAATCCTGAATATCCTTAGGCAATGCCGCAACACACCATACCATCACCACGCATGGATTTGACCCAGCAACTGACGACAGAAGAACAAGCGCATAGCCAGCGACTGCTCGCCGTGATTCGCGCTGAAATCGAGCGCGCCGGCGGCTGGATCGATTTTCACACCTTCATGTCGCTCGCGTTATATGCGCCCGGACTCGGCTACTACAGCGCAGGCACACACAAGCTTGGCGTCGGCGGTGACTTCACCACCGCGCCGGAAATTTCGCCGCTATTCAGTCGCTGTGTCGCGCGTCAATGCGCGCAAGTGTTGCAACAGTTGACGCAGGGCAGCGTATTGGAACTGGGCGCAGGTTCCGGCGTCATGGCGCGCGACCTCCTGCTTGAACTGGAACGCATCGCTGCGTTGCCGGAGCGTTACTGCATTCTTGAAGTCAGCGCCGATCTGCGTGCGCGGCAGCAAGCGTTGTTGCAACAAGCCTTGCCGCACTACATCAACCGCGTGCAATGGCTGGATCGATTGCCGGAACACTTCGTCGGCGTAATCGTTGCTAATGAAGTGCTGGATGCCTTGCCGGTGCAACGCTTCGTTATTGAAGGCAAGGCCGTGCAAGCGCTGGGAGTGAGTTACAACGAACAGGGTTTGATCTGGCAAAGGCGTACTGCTGCGACTGAACTGAGCAATGCGGTGCGCGCCATTGAAGAAAGCACTGGCGACGTGTTGCCGGATGGCTATTGCAGCGAAGTCAATCTGCAACTCAGTGCGTGGATTCAAGCGCTGGCGAATTCATTACACAGTGGCGCGATGTTGTTCATCGATTACGGCTGGCCGCAACGTCAGTACTACAGCGCCGAACGCAGGCGCGGCACCTTGAGTTGTTTCTTCCGGCAGCGCATGCACGATGATCCATTGATCAATGTCGGTTTGCAGGACATCACCGCTTGGGTGGATTTCACAGCGCTGGCTGAAGCCGGCCTTGCCGCGGGACTGGAATTACAGGGCTTCGCCACGCAAGCGCATTTTCTGTTTGGTGCTGGTTTGCAGGAATTGCTCGCCGACATGAGCGAGCAAAACGACGCAACTCGCTGGCAGTTATCGCAACAAGTGCAGAAGCTGACCTTGCCGGGGGAAATGGGCGAGAGCTTTAAAGCGATGGCGTTCGTGAAAAATTTCGATATCGAACTTAACGGTTTCGCATTTCGCGATCTGCGTGATCGGCTGTGATGTCGATGTAGGAGCGGCCCTATCAAATAGATAGGGCCGCTCCTACACATGAATCACGAATGCTTGCTAGGCCTTGGTAACTTCTCCAACGCCGCCACTCGCTGCTGCCGCAACGCTGCCGCGATCTGCTCGCCATTCTTATCGCGCGTCATCTCAGCATCTGGACGAATGGCGACGACCAACTCGCGCGCCTGTTTAAGAAATGCATTTTGCGGATAGCTGCGCTCTTCAAAACCAGTACGGCCACGCGCGTCAGCCTCGCAGGCCAACAAAAATTGTTCGAAGCGTTGAGGTCGTCGCAATGCGTCGAGCTTCTCGAGAAATTCCAGCAAGGTGTCGCTGCGCATTTCAAACACGGCGTGCAGCTTGCCGTGGTGCGCGGCGCACAGCACGGCGAGATCGCGATACTCATTGGGCACGCGCCAACGCGTGCACACATTTTCAACCAGTGGTATGCCGCGAAACTCATGACCGATGTGGCGCGGCAAAATATCTTTAGGCGTCGTGCCTTTGCCCAGGTCATGCATCAATGCCGCGAAACGCACCACCGGATCGGCGCTCAAGCGCGCGGCCTGTTCCAGCACCATCAACATGTGCACGCCGGTATCCACTTCCGGATGCCAACGCTCAGGCTGCGGCACGCCGAACAATGCATCGAGTTCCGGGAAAACAATGTTCAATGCGTCGCACTCACGCAGCACACGAATGAATTCCTGCGGCGTTTCCGTGCATAACGCCAATTGCGTTTCGCGCCACACGCGTTCGGGCGTGAGTTCGCCGAGTTCACCGTTGGTAGTGATCTGCTGCATCAATTGCAAGGTTTCATCGGCCACCGTGAATCCGAGCGATGCGAAGCGAGCGGCAAAACGCGCTACACGCAATACGCGCAATGGATCTTCAACAAACGCCGGCGAGACATGACGCAATACGCGCGCCTGCAAATCGGCCGTACCGTGATAAGGATCGATCAATGCACCATTGTCGGGATCTTGCGCGATGGCGTTGATGGTGAGATCACGGCGCAATAAATCCTGCTCCAGCGTGACATCCGGCGTAAAGCGCGTATCGAAGCCGTGATAACCCACGCCAGTTTTGCGTTCGGTGCGCGCCAACGCGTATTCCTCCTTGGTTTGCGGATGCAAAAACACCGGGAAATCCTTGCCCACCGCTTGATAGCCTTGGTCGAGCAAAGCGGCAGGCGTGGCGCCCACCACCACCCAATCACGTTCTTTGACAGGTAAATTCAGCAACGCGTCGCGCACCGCGCCGCCGACCAGGTAAGTTTTCATACGTTTATAGTAGCTGAGAGCTTGTACCTAAGTGTCTGCTGAGCTTATGAGCGATTAGCGAAATGACCAAGGTCCTGCGGCTTCGAACGGGCGCGATGAATCGCGCCCTCACGGAACACGCAGCATTACTGTAGGGGCACAATTTCATTGCGCCCTGCTACGGTGAGGCAATACTGCACAGTCGCATTGTTGGGCGCTATAGAAATGATGTTGCGGTAATCCTTAGAACGAATCGATGATCCACTGGCTAAAAATCATGGCTGCATGCTTAGTGTGGCTGCCACTATCTGGCTGCTACTACCTGCAAGCCATACAGGGACAAATGGCGGTGTTGTCGGCACGCCAGCCCATCGACAAAGTATTGGTGGCGCCGGGCACCGATGCCACATTGCACGCGCGACTTGAGTACGTGCAGGCCGCGCGCAATTTTGCGTCGCGCGAATTGGGTTTGCCCGATAACCGCAGTTACACCACGTACGCCGACATCAAGCGTCGCTATGTGAGCTGGAATGTGTTCGCCGCGCCGGCGTTTTCCATTGAACCCAAGCAATGGTGTTTTCCTATCGCCGGTTGCGTGGTGTATCGCGGCTATTTCAGCGAGGCCGCCGCGCAACGTTATGCATTGCATTTGCGTGCGCAGGGTTACGACGCCACCGTCAGCGGGGTGCCGGCGTATTCCACGCTTGGTCATTTCGCCGACCCGGTATTGAGCAGCATGTTCGGCTGGAACGACTCACAACTTGCCGCCACCCTGTTTCATGAATTGGCGCATCAAGTGGTGTATGTCGCTGACGATTCCGCCTTCAACGAAGCCTTTGCCACAGTGGTTGAAGACACTGGACTCAAACGCTGGTTGATTGCCAACAATCGATTGAATGAATGGCAACTCTGGCAACTGCAGCAGCAGCGCGAACAAGAGTTCGCGGCGTTGCTGTTGCATACGCGTGAAGATCTGAAAGCGTTTTATGCGAACGAGAAATCGCGGGGCGCGAGCGATGCCGAGCGTCTATTCGGCAAACAACAACGTTTGGGCGAGCTGAAATTTGAGTACGCGCAGTTGAAACAAAGCTGGCAGGGCTACGCCGGTTACGATCGTTGGTTCGATCGCGCGTTGGGCAACGCGGACTTCATTGCTATCGCCACCTATCAACGCTGCGTGCCGGGGTTTGAACGCTTGCTGGCCAGTGTGGATGGCGATCTGCCGCGTTTTTATGATGAGGTGAAAAAGCTGGCGCATCAGTCGAAGCAGGTGCGCCAGCAGTTGTGTAGATAATGATCGTCGTAGGAGCGGTCTCCGACCGCGATTAATTTAATTTCGCGGTCGGAGACCGCTCCTACGACTGCAATCAGCGAATCACCGCCACCAACGTGCGATTACCGCGCTCAATCGTCAGCAGGAATGAATTCGCGCCTTTCACTGCTTCGCGCAAATCCTTCACGTTGCTCACGCGGGTGCGGCCGACGGCGATGATCACGTCATTGCGCCGCAAGCCGTTCTGCGCGGCGTTGCTGCCGTCGGCGACGCTCGCCACCAATACGCCTTCGCCATTGTTGTTGGCCAGCTCTGCGCCACTGAGTCCGGAGGGCAGACCATTGCTGCCGCCGGCACTTTTAGCAGCGACGGTGAGGTCGGCGGCTTCGCCGATGGAGGCTGTCACCCGCCGTGGTTTGCCGTCGCGCAGAATGCCCACTTCCACTTTGTCGCCGACCCGCAGGATGCCGATAGCCGCGCGCAACGCTGCGCCGGTACGGGTGGGTTTGCCGTTGATGCTGGTGATGATGTCACCGGGCTTGATGCCGGCTTTATCTGCTGCTGAACCTTCGGCCACTTCTGAAACCAGTGCGCCTTCCACGCCCTCGGCGCCAATACTGCCGGCGACTTCCGAGCCCAAGGTCTGCATGGTTACGCCCAGCACGCCGCGTTGCACCTTGCCGTACTTGATCAACTGATCCATTACCGCCTTGGCCATGTTGATCGGGATGGCAAAGCCAATGCCGATATTGCCGCCGCTGCTGGAATAGATGGAGGAGTTGATGCCCAGCAATTGGCCGTTGAGGTCCAGCAACGCGCCGCCGGAATTACCGGGGTTGATGGCCGCATCGGTCTGAATCAAATCTTCAAAGCCATCGCGACTGATGCCGGGTGCGCGGCCCAGCGCACTGACGATGCCCGACGTCACCGTATGTTCCAGACCGAAGGGATTACCGATGGCAATCACAAAATCGCCCACCTGCACCTTGCTCGAATCAGCCAGAGTCACTGCGGTGAGATTGTTGGCCTTAACCTGCAGCACCGCGATATCAGCGCCGGGATCGCTGCCTTTCACGATGGCCTTAAGTTTGCGGTTATCCAACAAGGTCACAGTGATGTCCTTGGCGTTTTCGACTACATGCGCATTGGTGATGATGTAACCCTGCTGCGCATCGACAATCACGCCCGAGCCGGATGCCTGGAACTGCCGTTCCTGTGGCGTATCCGGCATGTCGAAAAAGCGCCGAAAAAACGGATCCTGCATTAATGGATTGGTTTGCTGCTGCACCGTGCCTTCTACGGCAATGCCGACTACGGCCGGCGAGGTGCGCTTGATGATGGGCGCGAGCGAAGGCAAAGGTGTGTCGCCGATCTTGGCGGGCAACTGTGCCACCGCCGTGCCACAAGCCAGCATCAGGCTGGCAGTCAATGCCGCGGCCAATTTGGCGGCGCGGCTGGCCGAGTGGGCGATTGAGTGCTTCATGCAGTAATTAACCTCAAGGCTCGTAATAGATATAGATAGATCAGATAAAAGAGCGACAAAGATTTTAGCCATGCGATTTAGGCATGACGAAGCGTTACGCACAATTAATTACGCTTGGAGCGTGCGCCAGCCTGCGTCAAATTTGCTGATTTGCTTGCAGGTGAAGAACACCGGAGTAATGGCTCGGCTGTGCATCGATCTGTGTGGTGCTTGTGGATAAGCGGTGCATCAGGTGTTCGTAAGGTGTGAGGAGTGACACAAGATGTTGTGTGGCTTGTAGTCAGACTTTTCCTGACTCCGCATAATTTTTGGCCGTCTAAATTCTGCAAGAATGTCTTTATTGTTTTGATTACTAATAATTTTTCTGGATCACGTTAAAGCGGTTTTTGCCCTTGACGCAGTTCACAGTCCGAGAATAGGCTTGACCCCTGACACAACATCTTGTGTGTGGGACCGGCGCCGAAACAACATCAAAAAAGGCGTTGCACCGACAAGAGAAAGTCAGGGGAGCGTGGCCACGCCTGATTGCACGGGGCTCACGCAGTATCGATACAAGGCTGGCGTTGTTGCCACTGACTTCAGTGCAAAGCGCCAGCCTTGAACCCTTTCTTGGGAACTCACTCGGAACGAACACATGATTACCACCGCCATTAAGCTTGAGCCTATGGACGTAAACACCATTCCGTTCCAAGAAGCGTCACTGGACATCTGGGACAAGAAGTATCGTCTGACGGCGAAAGATGGCTCGGCTGTCGATCAGTCCATGGATGACACCTATCGCCGCGTGGCGCGCGCACTGGCCGATGTTGAGCTGCCTGAAGTTCGCGAGCAGTGGTACGAGCAATTTGTCTGGGCGCTGCGCAAGGGCTGCATTCCTGCCGGCCGCATCATGTCCAACGCCGGCTCGCTGGCGCACAAGCCAGCCACCTCGACCATCAACTGCACCGTGTCCGGCACGATTCTCGATTCCATGGACGACATCTTGAACAAGGTGCACGAAGCCGGTCTCACCTTGAAGGCCGGCTGCGGTATCGGCTATGAATTCTCGACGCTGCGTCCCAAGGGCGCGTATGTCTCCGGCGCGGGCGCGCACACATCAGGTCCACTGTCGTTCATGGATATCTACGACAAGATGTGCTTCACCGTGTCGTCCGCTGGCGGTCGTCGCGGCGCACAGATGGGCACCTTCGATGTCGGGCATCCCGATGTGGTCGATTTCGTGCGCGCCAAGCGCGAAGCCGGTCGTTTGCGACAGTTCAACCTGAGCTTGCTGATCACCGATGAGTTCATGCAGGCAGTGAAGAACGAACAGGATTGGAAACTCGCCTTCCCCGTATCGCTGAAAGAAGCCGACGGTCTCGACTTCGATGACGAATCCAAATTCATCTGGCGCGAATGGCCCGTGACCGAAGGCTACGTCGCCAACGATGCGGGCCTGGTGTGCTGCCGCGTCTACAAGACCGTACCAGCCAAGCGCCTGTGGGACATCATCATGACGTCCACCTACGACTTCGCCGAGCCCGGCTTCGTGTTGATCGACAAGGTCAACGAAATGAACAACAACTGGTGGTGCGAAAACATTCGTGCGACCAACCCCTGCGGCGAACAGCCGCTGCCACCGTATGGCTCGTGTCTGCTCGGCTCGCTGAACCTCACCAAGTTCGTACTTGATCCTTTCACCGACGAAGCGCGTTTCGATTGGGAGGAGTATCGCAAGGTGGTGAAAGTGTTCACGCGCATGCTCGACAACGTGGTCGAGATCAATGGCCTGCCGCTCGGCGGTCAGCGCGATGAAATTCTGCGCAAGCGTCGTCATGGCATGGGTTTCTTAGGCTTGGGTTCGACCATCACCATGCTGTGCATGCGTTATGGCTCGAAGAAGTCCGTGGCATTCACGCAGAACGTGTCGCGTGAAATGGCGCTAGCCGGTTGGGAAGCGGCGCTTGAGCTGGCGCGCGAGAAAGGTCCTGCACCGATCATGCAGGAAGACTTCGAAGTGACCAAGGAGATGTTGCGCAAGCGTCCCGAGATGGTTCGCGATGGCTGGCGGGTGGGCCAGAAAATTACCGGCCGTGTTCTGCATGCGCGTTACAGCCGCTACATGCAGCGCGTCGCCGAAGCTGCGCCGGAACTGGTTGATGAGCTTGCTGAAGTGGGCGCGCGCTTCACGCATCACAGCTCGATCGCGCCCACTGGCACCATTTCACTGTCACTCGCGAACAACGCATCGAACGGCATCGAGCCTACCTTTGCGCATCACTATTTTCGTAACGTGATTCGTGAAGGCAAAAAGTCGAAAGAAAAAGTCGATGTCTTCTCCTTCGAGTTGCTGGCGTATCGCGAAATGATTAATCCCAAGGCGATGCCGAACTCCACCAACCCAGCAGAGAAGCTGCCCGACTACTTCACCACCGCCGACGATGTCACACCGAAAGAACACGTCGACATTCAAGCTGCATCACAATTGTGGGTGGACTCGTCCATCTCCAAGACCGCCAACGTACCCACCGATTACAAGTACGACGACTTCAAGGACATCTATCGTTACGCCTACGAACAAGGCCTGAAAGGTTGCACCACCTTCCGCTTCAATCCCGAAGCCTTCCAGGGCGTGCTGGTCAAAGAGCAGGACCTCAAGAACACCACGTATGTGTTCACGCTCGAAGATGGCAGCGAAGTCAAATTGCGCGGCGATGAAGAAGTGCAGTACGACGGCGAAACGCATACCGCAGCGAACTTGTTTGATGCCTTGAAAGAAGGCTATTACGGCAAGTTCTAAGCAGTTAAACGCCGAAAGTTTTATAACGAAGGGGCAGTTAATGGGGGCAAGAGCAAAATTTACTCACCCTGCCTATCTGTTCTGACCCCTTCGTTCCCTCATCCTTAAGTCTCTACCCAGGATCATTGCCATGATCACCATCGACAAAAAAATTGCGAAGTATCGCGTCGAAAAGCCCGAAGACGCTGCCGCGAAAGCCGCTGCTGAAAAGCCCGCGCCGCTATTGCGTCAGGAAGACAACGTGGTGTGGATGCACGAAAAGCTCGAGCGTCCCGACATGCTCATCGGCTCCACCTACAAAATCAAAACACCGGTGTCCGATCACGCCATGTACGTGACTATCAACGACATGCTGCTCAACGAAGGCACGCCGCACGAACAGCGCCGCCCGTTCGAGATCTTCATCAACACCAAGAACCTCGATCACTTCCAGTGGATCGTCGCGCTCACGCGCATCATTTCCGCCGTGTTCCGCAAAGGCGGCGATGTGACCTTCCTCGTTGATGAACTCAAAGGCGTGTTCGATCCCCGCGGCGGCTACTGGCAAACCGGCGGCCGCTTCATGCCATCACTGATCGCCGAACTCGGCCACGTCATCGAACGTCACCTGCAGTTCATCGGTCTGCTCAAGAAAACCGAAATGGACGAGCACCGCAAAAAGCTCATCGAAGAAAAGAAAGCCGAATACGAAGCCCGTAACAAGCAGACCGATGCCTTTGCCAAGAGCCTATTTCCCGAAGGCGCGCAGATGTGCGCCAAGTGCAACACCACCGCCGTGATCATGATGGATGGGTGCATGACTTGTTTGAATTGTGCGGATAGTAAGTGCGGATAGCAATCCGCTGAAAGCTACTTCGGCTTCCGTTTGCCGCGTTGCGCGGTGCTCGGAATCCTCACGTACCAAGGCGTACGCTGCGATTCCTCCGCTCCTACGCCTTGCATACGAAACCCTCTCTACGCTTGCAGCGGATTGCGAAGAGAGGCGGGCAAAAATATACGACTCAAGAGGCTCGGCACCGATACCGAATTTGAGGTGAGTAGTGAAGGTGCTTGATACTCTGCTCCAAAAAATGCAGATGTCTGATGCCAAGAATTGGCTGTGGAGGCATAGCGCTTTTGTGTTTGCCGTTCTCTTGGCGGTGGTTGTGATTGGTGTGTATATCTTGCAATTCAAGGGGCGCCCGCTTTCTATTAATACGGAAGATTGGGGTCAGTTTGGCGATTACTTTGGCGGCGTATTGAATCCAATCGTTGCTGGTCTTGCGCTGTTTTTGTTGGCGATAAGCGTCAATCTGCAGCGTACTGAGTTGGCAGAAACCAGGAAGGCACTTAGCTCGCAAGCTGCCTCTGCTTCTAGACAGACGTTCGAAGGTACGTTTTTTCAGTTGCTAGCTCGTTTCGAGTCGGTTAAACAAAGTGTTTCAGTCCCTCCTCATAAGGGAAACGCTGCCCTAAGTGACTTGATTAATTGGGTTCGAAGGGAATTTCAAAAAGGTGACCAAGGGCTTCTGCTCCAAGGCGCAGTTGGCTCTTACCATGCCATCTACCAAAGATTCGAACCCGAATTGGGTCCCTATTTTCGGACGTTGTATCATGTCTTTAAATTAATTTTTCAGAGTGGATTGGAAGAGTCTGAACAAATTAGGTATGCAAACATTGCACGCGCCGCGCTATCTACCGATGAGCTGTTTCTGCTTTTTTACAATGGACTTACTAAAGAAGGAATGGAATTCAAGATTCTGATTGAAGAGTATGGCTTGTTGAAGCATCTTCGTAAGGAAAGACTGATTCACGGCCCCGATGTTTACGGTAGTTATTCCGAAACCGCGTTCCTAAGCGCTGCAGAAAGAGCTTGCCACCCTGAAGCTATAACTCGCCGCTTTATGAGAGAGAATTAACGTCCGCGAACGCGTAAGGTGGTTAATTCCGTCTTAGGCCGGGCGCCGCACCCGGCATCCGGATGGTGGATGCGGCATCCACCCTACGAGGGTGATTAGGCTGCATGGATGTGGTGATGATTCATCAAGGAGGTCCGTAAGCTGGGATAAAATCCCAGCATCTTCATCTGGGATTGCGCTTCGCTCCATCGCCAGCCTACGTCGGAGCGGATCAAACAGGGACGTGAATGCAGGATGCGAACCTACAAGCGTGTATGGATACCCGGCGGCACTTATTTCTTTACCGTCAATCTCGCGCAACGTCGCAACACGACGTTGTTGATCGATCACATCGCACAATTGCGTGCGGCGTTTCAGCTAGCACGTATCTATGGACTCCTCCCGGTTTGCAACGCCTACAAGACGATTGAGCGGAGGTAAGTTGCACGTATCTATTCGGCCTGTTGGGTGAGTCATATTGACTCTGGCCATGATGATATCTGCGCA